>ENA-UOIY01000119-UOIY01000119.1-human-gut-metagenome-genome-assembly--contig:-P114-NODE-119-length-128767-cov-12.468402_pt1 | contig 128767 bp, 119 predicted proteins | sample MGYA00242335_ERZ723882 | MGnify/ENA metagenome assembly ERZ723882 | reverse complement strand
GAGCGCCACCTTGCCAAGGTGGAGGTAGCGAGTTCGAGCCTCGTCGCCCGCTCCACAAATGAAAAAGGAGCAATAATTTTGCTCCTTTTTCCATACGGTGACATAGCCAAGTGGTAAGGCAAGGGTCTGCAAAACCCTCATTCCCCAGTTCAAATCTGGGTGTCACCTCCAGAAGTTAGGATTTCAAGCAGAAATGTTTGGAATCCTAACTTTTTGTCTTGATTTGGTTGCATTTTCAAGTTTTTTGAATCTTGGTTTTTCTCTGAAAATCGCCCGAAATACCCGTTTAGGGGAAAGGGTCTGCATTTTTTGCTCTGTTTTCCCTTTGATTTTCCCTTTACAGCAAATCGATCAAGGCCTGTGCCGCTTGGCACAGGCCTTGTTTGTTTTCTTCAGAATACCGCCGTCAGCAGCACATAATAGCCGCAGGCGATGAGGACGGTGAGCAGAAACAGCGGCAGGAGCTTTTTGACCGTGGCGAAGAATGTGACGCCGAAATAGTCCGAGATGATCGCCGTGCAGATGTGCGTGGGGCTCAGCTGACTCGAGGCGAAGCTGACGCTCATCAGCAGCGCCAGCAAAAACGCGCCGCCGTTCGGGATCATGGTGTAGGCCAGCGGGATAAAGGCCGCGGCCGCGGCGCTCGATCCCGCGACCAGCGTGCCGAACGCGTACAGGATCACGAGCACCAGAAACGCCGGAATGGGCAGATGCTCGAAATACGTCGGCAGCACATCGATCACGCCGCCGAGGATCAAAAGATCCTTGAAGACATACGTCATCGTAATACCGAGCAGCGACTTCAGGTCAAAGCCCTTGATGAGCGCATCGCGCACCTCCTGCGCGGAGAATTTTTCGACCAGCGCGTTGACAGCCGCGACGACGGCTACAACTGCCCACGTCGGCAGCGAAAACACGATGATCACCGCGATTGCCAGCAGCAGCGACCACAGGCTCCGCAAGAGCAGACGTACGCATTCTTTCTTACTGCGTCCCGTCTCGCCGACTGTGCGCGGCACGCGGCGCAGATAGACAAGATAAATCGTCAGAAGCGTCAGCAGCGCCATCGGGAGCATCCATACGAAAAAGGATGAAATGGAAATGCCGCTGATGCTGCACGCCACGATAACGCCCGTGAACGTCGGCACCATAGCCTCGGGAATGTGGCGGAGGTACGTGGCGACCGCCGCCTTTTCATCGTTTTTGAGGTGGTCGCCCGCCATCGTGTCCACCATGCCGCCGCAGATCGTCACGGTGGCGGGGCCCTGCATCAGGCCGATGAACATGCAGGCAAGCGACGTGTTGAGCCTCGGGTCGCGCATTAGTCCATTCATCGCCCGCTGTGCATCCTCGAACCGATGGCGCAGGTCAAGCTCGTAGACAAGTACCGAGATCACGTACATCGCAAGGTTCACTGACCAGACATCCCAGCCCGTGATTGTGTGCAGCGCCGTCTGCCCCGCCGTGGCGATCGGCAGACGGAACATTACGATCATCAGGAGTGAACCAAAAATCATCGCAAGATAAAGGGGCAGGCGTTTGTTGAGCAGGGCGAGGATCACCACAAAGATGATCAGAACTTTGATAAGTGCCATGGTGCTGACTTCCTCTCTCCATTTCTCGCGCAAAGCAAGAAAAAGGCCGGGCGGCCACTTTTAGGGTACCGTCCGGCCAAAATGCTATTACGTAGTGCCTTAGTGCTTCTCTCAGGCCTTCTGCTCTCTCGGCAGCAGGTGGATAGCGTGCTTCGGGCAGTTGGGCGCGCAGATGGTGCAGCCCCAGCACTTATCCACATCGTAGTGCACCTTGCGGTTGTCGTCCTTGTAGAACGCACCGAAGTTGCAAATCTTCGTGCACTTGCCGCAGTTGACGCACTCGTCCTCGTGCCAGTCGATCTTCCAGTTGGATTCGGGATAGATCAGGCGGGAGCCGGCCTTATAGGCCATCTGCATCGGGAAGCAGCACAGACCGTCGCAGTTGCAGATGAAGCCGTCCTCGCCGTTCTGCATGAGTCCGCTGGCGTTGAACTCGCGCACCTTCTTTTTCATGTCCTCAGGGCTGATGGGCTCGCCCATGCCGCGGTCGACCGCGCTGTTCGGCCCGTCGTTCATGTTGACGCACACATTGAGCTTGCGGTCGTGGAAATACTTCTGGCTCTTGCAGTTGCAGGGCACAAGATGGATGCTGCCGTGATGCCCGTCGATGATCTTATCGAACTCCTCGAGCGTCAGATACGTCTGGTTGTGGACATAGACGCCCTCACCGGCGACCTTGGCCTTCACTTGCGGCAGATAGATCGACTGATAAATCTCTGTCTGCCAGTCGTAGAGCGCCTCGATGAGCTCTCTCGGCAGACAGCCGAACTCATAGTACTCAAACTGCGCATAGTAGGAATAGCGGCTGTAGAAGTCGCTGATCTTCCAGGTCGGCTCGTCCGCATCCGTGACCTTGTTGAGTACGTTGCGGGAGTACATGCGGTTGATAAGCACGTAGGGCGACGCGGCCAGGCGGTTCTTCTCCATGAGCTTACGCAGCTCCTTTTCCGTCATGGGCTCCTTGCCCATCAGAAGAATGACCTGCCATTCCTCCTCGTGCACCATCAGGTCGGCCACTTCGTCGAACTGCTCGGGCACTCCAAAAAGCTCGTGCGCTTTCTTGCGATCTTCGTCGCTCAGCTTGCTGGTCAGTAAAGACATATTGCTATCTCCTCTTTTTATTGCTTGCCTGATTTCTTATTATATCTGCATTGCCTTTTCGGGGGCGCTATCCTCCGCCCTCCACAGCAATGATACAACGATGCTATGAAGCATTCTTATTTTATCATAATGCTTCGCCGACGAATTATCGTTGAATCCGCGGCGCATCGCCGCCCGCTTCGCCATGCGGGCCGCCCAACGGATTCAACGCTTTTTTCAACGGTAGCTTAGTATAATCTTTTCATGCCAAACGGTCAATCGTTTCTGCGTTATGCACAAAAGTGGCATGAACCGGCAAGCGGCTGTTTCTTTCGCAAAAAAGCGGCTTTTCAGTTTCCGCTTGCCGAAAAAATGTGTAAACTCTTCCGTTTTTGCCACAAAACGTGCTAAAAGCGGCTTGTCATTCCCCCAGCGTTGGCGTATGATGAAAAGGTAGGCTGATTCCCTCGCGGAATCTGTCTTTCTCGTATTTGCTTTTTTTACTCTCCCATTCCGTTTCAAGGAGGTTCCCGCACAGTGGACGTTTTAATCACCCAAAAGAAAATGACCGACTCCGAAGCCTTTGTCAAGGCCCGCGGCGGCGGCAACCTGATCGGCAAGGCCATGTACGGCGGCGGCAAGATCACGATGAAGCAGCTCTACTTGCAGAGCTTTGAAGTCGTGTTCGACGCCTATTTCAAGCCCGGCCTTGTGGAGCGCTTTTTCACCCGCAAGGGCCAGATGGGCGGCAACTCGCAGAAGATCTGCATGATCGTCGAGGGCACGCGCTGCACGGCGAGCTATCACGAGCAGCCGCTCCCGCTTTACGAAGCCGACCTCGATCCCGACATGTGCCAGGATTCCACCTTCGACAAAGAGAAGATCATCGCCCAGGCCAAGCGCGTCGCCATGCGCATCATGCGCCGCCATTCGGGTCACATCATCACCTCGATGGAGGTCGCGTCCTACCGCCCCTTCTACCGCCCGTACTACGTCGCGTTCTACGGCGAGATGGAGATGGGCAAAAAGGTGCGCTACATCGCCATCGAGGCCGACGGCTACAAGACCGACAGCTCCCTGTAAGAGAGCGAGCCCCACATTTCAAGAGGTACGATCCGATATGAACACTGTTACGCTTGGCGGCACCGCCACCATCAACGACCTTGTCAGCGTCGCGCGCTTTGGCGCAAAGGTTGCATTTTCCAAAGAATATGAAGAGCGCGTCAACCACTGCCGCGCCCATGTCGACCGCTTCAGCCACGAGGGCAAGGCCATCTATGGTCTGACCACGGGCCTTGGCGACAACTGGAAGAAGTTCATCCCCGAAAAGGACCGCGAAACGATCCAGCGCAACAACATCTACGCCCATACCTGCGCCGTCGGCGAGCCCATCGCCGAGGAGTGCACGCGCGCAATGATGTTTGTCATGCTCTGCCACTTCGGCTCCGGCCATACGGGCATCCGTTTTGAAACGCTCGCGCTGATCCGCGACATGCTCAACGCGGGCATCAGCCCCATCGTCCCCGGTCATGGCTCCGTCGGCTATCTGACGCTCGAGGGCCACATCGGCATGGTGATGATCGGCGAGGGCAGGGCCACCTATCAGGGCGAAACGCTTGACGGCGCAGAAGCGCTCAAGCGCGCGGGACTCAAGCCCGTCGTGCTTTCTTCCAAAGAAGGCCTTATCCTGCTCTCCGGCACCACGTCCGTCACCGCGTTCGCGTCGCTTGCGATCTATGACGCGCAGACGCTCAGCTTGACGGCAGACATTGCGGGCTCTTTCACGCTCGAGGTGCTCAAGGGCACGCTGATGGCCATGGACGAGCGCCTGATGGCCGTGCGTCCGCACCCCGACCAGATCAACACCGCGGCCAACATCCGCGCCATTTTGAAGGACAGCCCCATGCTTGAGCGCTACCGTGGCCACCGCGTGCAGGACGCGCTGTCCATCCGCTGCATGCCGCAGCTCCACGGCCCGGTCAAAAAGGCCATCAAGGACGCGCAGGCGACGCTCGCTATCGAGCTCAACTCGTCCGTCGACAACCCGCTCATCTTCGATGAGGAGGACGGCGGTGCGGTCGCGCTGATGGGCTGCAATGCCGACGGCACCTATGCCGGTATGGCGTCCGACAACCTCTGCATCGCGATCACGGATCTGTGCAAAATGAGCAACAGCCGCATCGACCGCCTGCTCAACAGCTTGGTGAGCGAGCTGCCGGCGTTCCTCAACAAGAACGCCGACTTCAACAACGGTCTCATGATGATCCAGTACGCCTCCGCGGGTCTTCAGGGCGAGCTGCGCATCCTTGCGCATCCCGCCGTGGTCGACAACCTGACCACCTGCGCCAACCAGGAGGACTATGTCAACATGGGCTACAACGCCGCCAAGAAGGCCTATGACTCGATGCACCTCGCCAAGTATATCCTCGCCGCCGAGCTCATCTGCGACGGTCAGGCGCTCGACTGCTATGAGGATAAGCGCTGCGCCAAGGGCACACAGGCTATCTACGACCTGCTCCGCAGCAAGGTGCCCGAGATGGACAACGACATGCCCCTCACGCCGTATCTCGAGGCCGTCGCCCAGCAGATCATCGACCGCGCGTACATCCGAACCGCGGAAGCGAGCATTGGCGAGCTGAAATTCTAAAGGAGAATGTTATGAGCGAGCACGAACACAGCCACGGGCACTCCCATATGCACGGGCATGTCCATGACCCCGAGCAGACGAAAAAGATCAGCAACCGCCTTGCGCGCGCCATCGGGCACCTCGAATCCATCAAAAAGATGGTGGAGGACGACCGCGACTGCTCCGAGGTGCTGATCCAGCTCGCCGCGGTGGAGTCCGCCATCCGCTCGACCAGCCGCCAGATTTTGCGCAACCACATGGAGACCTGCGTCACCGCCGCCATCCAGCAAAATGACGAGGAGACGCTATCCGAGCTTTACCGCGCGATCGACGAGCTGCTAAAATGACAAGTGAAAAAACGTCCGGCTGAATATCAGCCGGACGTTTTTTATTGGAATGTTCTTCCTTTTGAATAGCGGGCAAAAATGCGCGCAAACTAAGCGCGGCAAACGCCAAAACAACTTTTTCAGGAGGACAAATCCATGACCGATCATACCAATAACGGCTGCTCCTGCACGCCCAACACCTCTATTCGCTGCGCCGTGACCAACTGCGCCAACCACTGTAAGGACGCCCAGTACTGCGGTCTGAACGCCATCCAGGTCGGCACGCACGAGGCCAACCCCACCATGGACCAGTGCACCGACTGCCAGAGCTTCAAGAAGCAGTAATTTTTGCAGCCGCCCCTTAAGGCGGCCGCTACATAGCATCAAAAAGGCGGTGACAGCATGACGGAAAAGGGCAAATACCGCGTCTGTGGCGCGCTCGCAGGCACGGTGAACGGCTTATTCGGCGGAGGCGGCGGCATCCCGCTCGCGTTTTTGCTGCGCTCGTGGGCAAAGCTCTCCGACAAGACGGCGCTTGCGACCTGCGTGGCTGTCATCTTCCCGTTTTGCCTTGTGTCGGTGCTCGTGTACGCCCTCCGCGGCGCGCTGCCGCTCGGAGAGGCGCTCCCCTACCTTGTCGGCGGGCTTGCAGGCGGATGGATCGGCGGCAGGCTCTTCAAGGACGTGCCGAACACATGGCTCAAGCGCATTTTCGCGCTGTTTCTGCTCTATGGCGCGGTGAGGTACCTTCTGTGACGGACTGGCTCTTTCCCGCGCTCTGCGGGCTTTTGACGGGAATCCTCTCGTCCTGGGGCGTCGGCGGCGGGACACTGCTTCTTTTATGCATGACGCTCTTTTTCGGCGTGGAGCAGCGCACAGCGCAGGCCATCAACCTGCTCTATTTTCTGCCAACCGCGGGCATCTCGCTCTTCGCGCATCGCAAAAACGGATATCTCAACAAAGCCGTCCTGCGCGCGGCCATCCCGACCGGCACGCTCTGTGCGCTCGCCGCCGCGTTTTTGACGACAATGGTCGACAGCAGCGTCTTCCGCAAGCCGTTCGGGCTGTTCCTGCTCTACGCGGGGCTGTCGATCCTCTTTGAAAAGAAGAAAAACAGCAAAAAAGAAACGCCGTGACTTTCGTCATGGCGTTTTCGATTCTATTCAGATGCGCAGCGCCGTTTCCAGCGCGATATAGAGCTTGCCGAGGTCGTGGTTCGCGCCGCGAAGATTGGCGACATCGTAGCCGCTCTCCTCCAGCACGTCCCCCGCCTCGAGGAAGTTATAGAGCGATAAGCCGTAAAAACTGCACACCGCCTGCACACCGGCGAGCTCCATCTCCACGGCGAGACAGCCCTCGCTTCTTCGCTGCGCGACGAGGCCCGCGGTCTCGCGGATCATGGCGTCCGTCGTCCAAACCCGCCCCGTCACGTGTGGGACGCCCAGCTCGGTAAAGATGGCCGAGAGCTTCCGCGCATTCTCGACCGTGATATAGTCGGACGGCGCGGCGAAATAATACGAGCAGCCCTCGCCGCGGTAACTCTCCGTCGGGACGATGAATTTGCCCCTCGTCGCCTCCCGATTCAGGCTCCCGCAGGAACCGAACATCACGAACTTCGACGCACCGACGATCCAGCTCGCCTCATAGCACTCCGACGCGGCAATCGCCGAGCCGATACCCGAGAGGTAAAACGCGATGTCCTTTCCCTTGTAATTCATGCGGTAAATGGGGATGTTCCCGTTGCACGCGCCGATGAGGCCGATCTTTTCGCAGGGAAAGGCTTCCAGCAAATGCTGATAGATCTTTTGCGAAAACAGGATCAGGCACGTTTCGACAAGGTGCTTTTGTTCGCCATAAAAGTCCCACAGGCTGATGACAGGTTCAGTCTTATCGTCAAAGCAGTCGGTGATCATCTTTTCAGCGCTGGTCCGTCAGTTTTTCGAGCGCGTCTTTTGCGGCCATCTGCTCGGCTTCCTTCTTGCTGCGGCCCGCGCCCTTACCCACAGCGCCGCCGTTGAGCAGCACTTCAAAATAGAACGTCTTGTCATGGTCGGGGCCACTCTCACCAAACAGGCGGTAGGAAAGCGTCTGGTTCGGCGTGCGCTGCACGAATTCCTGCAAAATGGTCTTATAGTCGCGGCGCTTTTCCTCGGCGACCTCCTCGCGCTCGGTATCGAGCAACACGCGGTGGATGAGCGCGCTGGCCGCGCTGATGCCGCCGTCAAGATACACCGCGGCAAACACCGCCTCGGTCGCGTCGGCCAGGATAGACGGACGCGTGCGGCCGCCGCAGCTCTCCTCGCCGTTGCCGAGCTTTAAGTATTTTCCAAGCTCCAGGCGCTGCGCGACCTCGTGCAGGCTGTCCTCGCACACGAGCAGCGCGCGGATGCGCGTCAGCTCCCCCTCCGGCGCGGTAGGATGCTTGGCAAACAGATACTCCGCCGTCACAAAGCCGAGCACGCTGTCACCCAGGAATTCCAGGCGCTCGTTGCTGAAAAAGTTTGCGCCGCGGTGCTCGTTGGCATACGAGCTGTGGCGCAGCGCCTCTTCGAGCAGCGCCGGATTTTTGAAATGATATTGCAGCTTTTCTTCCAAGGCCTGCATGGTGTTTCCTCCTGATAAAAGGACGCCCCGCGCAAAGCGGGGCGGCTTTTTTCTTCTTAACCGAGCTTCGTGCTCAGGTAGCGCACGCAGTCGCCCACCGTCTTGAGCGAGGTGAGCTCCTCCTCGGGGATCTCATCGAGCTCAAACTCTTCCTCCATGGCCATCACCAGTTCGACAAGATCCACGGAGTCGGCGCCAAGATCTTCCTCAAAAGAGCTGTCCATCGTGACCTCATCGGGGTCGAGCGCGAACTGCTCGACGATCAGCTTCTGCATCGTTTTGAAAATTTCTTCGGGACTCATAAGTCTTATACTTCCTCTCACGGTTTTGGTTCTTCCAAATGATACGGCAAAGGCACTGTACTGTCAATACCCATTTTGCCGCTTTTTGGCATTCGCGTTATTCTGCTTTCTGTTCAATACGCATCTTGTCGATATTTTGCGCGATGTCGTCGATGATACCGCTGCGCGCGACCTCCATCGCCTGACGGACCGCATTGCAGATGCCGACCTCACTCGCGCTGCCGTGCGCCTTGACGACCGGCTTCGAGATGCCGAGCAGCGCCGTACCGCCGACCTCGTTCGCGTCGAGCATTTTCTTGAAATCACCGAGCTGTCCCTTGAGCAGCAGCGCCGCCAGCTTCGTGCCGGTGCTGTGCAGGAGCATTTCCTTCAATTTGATGGAAAGAAGCTTGCCCGTGCCCTCAATGCTCTTGAGCATGATGTTGCCGCTGTAGCCGTCGGCGACGATGACGTCGCACTCACCGAGCATCGCTTCCTTGGCCTCAATGTTGCCGGTGAAGTTGAGATGCCCCGCCTCGCCCGCTTCCTTGAGCTTCTGATACGTTTCGCGGCGCAGCGTGTCGCCCTTGCTCTCCTCCGCGCCGATGTTCAAAAGGCCAACGCGCGGATTTTCGACGCCGAGCACCTTCTGCGCGTAGTAGCTGCCAAGATACGCAAATTGCAGCAGGTATTCGACCGTGCACTCGGCGTTCGCGCCGCAGTCGATGAGCACCGCCTTGCCCTTGGCCGTCGGGATGGTCGGCGCGAGCGCCGCGCGGCGCAGACCGCGGATGCGCTTGACAACGAGCGTCGCGCCCGCAAGGAGCGCGCCCGTGCTGCCCGCGCTGACAAAGCCGTCCGCGTCGCCGGCATGGAGCATATTGAGCCCCACGGTGAGGGACGAATCCTTCTTGTGCTTAAAGGCCGTGGCCGGATCGTCGCAGATCTCGACCACCTCGGTCGCGTTGGCGATCTCCATGCCCTTGGGGAGCTCCTTGCAGCCGCACTGCTGCAGGGCCTTCAAGATCTCTTCCGTTTTTCCGGTCAGGACGATGTCCACGCCGTACTTCTCCTGCGCCATCAGCGCGCCCTTGACGGGCGCGAGCGGGGCAAAATCGCCGCCCATGGCGTCGACGATGATCTTCACGGGGTCACTCTCCTTTCCTGTCACGCAGCACGTCCTCGCGCATCGCGTCGATCTTTTCAAGCGAGCGCGCGGCGAGCTGCGCATTTTTCACGCGCTTGCCGCCCTTGATGCGGTAGCCCAGCGGCGGCATGATACCAAAGTTCACGTTCATCGGTTGAAAGTCCGAGACCGTCGTATCGCTGATGTAAAGCCCCAGCGCCCCGATGGCCGTCTCGCGTGGGAAATCGACGGGCGGTTTGCCTTCGAGTCTTCTTGCCATCTCGATGCCCGCCAGAAAGCCCGAAGCCGCGGACTCGATATAGCCCTCCACGCCGGTCATCTGCCCGGCAAAGGCGATGCGGTCATCCGCGATCAGGCGATAGTAGCGGTCCAGCATCCCCGGCGAGCGGAGATAGGTGTTGCGGTGCATCACGCCGTAGCGCACAAACTCCGCATCATGCAGCGCGGGGATCATCGAAAACACGCGCTTCTGCTCGGGAAAGCGCAGATGCGTCTGGAAGCCGACAAGGTTATAGACGCTGCCCTGCGCGTTGTCGCGCCGCAGCTGGACGACGGCATAGGGTTCTTTCCCCGTCTTCGGGTCTCGCAGACCGCGCGGCTTGAGGGGGCCGTAGCAGAGCGTATCGTGTCCGCGGCGCGCCATGACCTCGACGGGCATGCAGCCCTCGAAGACGTTTTTATCCTCAAAGCCGTGTACGCTCGCTTCCTCGGCGGTCGTGAGCGCCTGCCAGAAGGCATCGTACTTCTCCTCCGTCATCGGGCAGTTGATGTAGTCCGCCGTCCCCTTGTCGTAGCGCGAGGCGAAAAACGCTGAATCCATGTCGACGCTCTCAAACGTCACGAGCGGCGCGGCGGCATCGAAAAAGTTCAGCGTGTGCCCGTCGCCGATCTTTTCGGCGATGGCGGCGGCGAGCGCATCGCTCGTCAAGGGGCCCGAGGCGATGATGACGTTCCCCTCGGGGATGGCCGTCACCTCGCCGGGGACAACCGTGATATTGGGATGCGAACGGATTTTCTCTGTCACGCGCTTTGAAAAGCCGTAGCGGTCGACCGCCAGCGCGCCGCCCGCCTCCACGCGCGTCGCGTCCGCGCAGGCAAGGATCAGCGAATCGAGGCGGCGCAGCTCCTCTTTGAGAAGGCCGACCGCGTTTTCGATCTGGTCCGAGCGCAGCGAATTCGAGCAGCAAAGCTCGGCAAAATCCGCCGTGTGGTGCGCGGGGGTGGTCTTTTCGGGTTTCATTTCATGCAGCGTCACGGCGATGCCGCGCTGCGCGAGCTGCCAGGCAGCCTCGCAGCCGGCAAGGCCGGCACCGATCACAGTTACTTGCATCAGTTCTCTTCTTTCTCCGCGGTCTTTTTGGCCGCGGACTTGGTGGTCGTCTTCTTAGCGGCCGCCTTTTTCGTGGTCGCAGTCTTCTTTGCCGCCGTCTTTTTTGCGGGCTTTTCTGCACCATCCTCGGCTGCGGCCTTCTTTGTCGTTTTCTTCGCTGCGGCGGTCTTCGTCGCGGTCTTCTTGGTGCTCGCCGCTTTTGTGCTCGTTTTCTTTGCGGTGGTGCTCTTCTTAGCCGTCGTCTTCCTGGCGGCGGTCTTCTTTGCCGCGGTCTCCGCCGCATCGGCGGCTTCGGCGCTCTCCGCGCCCTCTTCCGCGGTCTCGGTGGTCTTCTTTTTCACATAGCCGCGCTGGTCTTCCGGCACAAAGCGCGAACACGCGGGGTTGATGCAGTACGGGCGCTTAAAGCCCTTGCCCGCCTTTTTGAACATCGTCTGGCCGCACTCGGGGCAGTCGTCCTTCGTCGGCACATCCCAGGTCATGAAGTCACACTTCTTCTCCGGGTCGCTGCTCGTGGCAAATTCGCAGGCATAATACGTGTACTGCTTGTTCGTCTTCTTGCTCACGCCGGTGCGCTTCATCATGCGCCCGCCGCACTTGGGGCAGCGGCCCGGCATTTCGATGACAAGGGGCTTGGTGAACGTGCACTCAGGGTAGCCCGGGCAGGCAAGGAAGCGGCCAAAGCGCCCGCTCTTGATGACCATGTTGCGGCCGCAGACGTCGCACTTCTCCTCGCTGACCTCATCGGGGACCTTGAGTCTCACGCCCTCAAGCGCCTTCTCGGCGTTTTCAAGGTCGCGCTCAAAGCCGCCGTAAAAGTCGCGGATGACGTCCTTCCACGCGGTCTTGCCCTCCTCGACGGTATCGAGCTTTTCCTCCATGCGGGCGGTGAACTTCATGTCCACAATGTCGGGGAAGCGCTCTTCCATCAGGCCCGTCACCACCTCGCCGAGCGGCGTAGGACGCAGGTATTTTCCGTCCTTGATGACGTATTCGCGGTCTAAGATCGTCGAGACCGTCGGCGCGTAGGTCGACGGGCGGCCGATGCCGTTCTGCTCCATCGCGCGGATGAGCGTCGCGTCCGTGTAGCGCGCGGGCGGCTGAGTGAAGTGCTGGAGCGGCGTATATGCCTCGAGCGTCAAGCCCTGCCCCTCGACGAGCGGCGGCAGCGTGCCCTCCTTTTCCTCCTTGCTGTCGTCGTCGCGAGACTCCTCGTAAACGGCGGTGTAGCCGGAGAATTTCAAGTTGCTGGCGCTCGCGTGGAACTCGTGTCCGCCCGCCATGATCTGCGCGCTCACACTGTCGTACACGGCGTTCGCCATCTGGGAGGCCAAAAAGCGGCTCCAGATCAGGCGATACAGGCGGTACTGCTCACCCGTCAGATCGGCCTTGATCTGCTCGGGCGTCAGGTTGACGTTCGAGGGGCGGATGGCCTCGTGCGCGTCCTGCGCGCCGGCCTTGGCCTTGTAGTGGCGGGCGGTCTTGGGATAGTAGCTCTGCCCGTAGCGGCCCAGGATAAACGTCTTCGCCGCAGCGATGGCCTCTTCGGAGATGCGCAGCGAGTCGGTACGCATGTAGGTGATGAGACCCACCGTGCCCTCGCCCGTGATGTCCACGCCCTCATAGAGCTGCTGGGCGATGGCCATGGTGCGGCGCGGCGTCATGTTGAGCTTGCGCGAGGCCTCCTGCTGTAAGGTGGAAGTGGTGAACGGCAGAGACGGGGAGCGCTGCTTGTCCGTGCGCTTGATATTCGTCACGGTAAAGGGCTTGTCGCCGATGTCGGCAATGATGCCGTCCACCTGCTCGCCGGAGGCCGGCTCGACCTTTTTACCGTCCTTGCCGTAATAGTGCGCCTCAAAGGTCTTGTGCGTCGCCTCGTCGGTCAGATCGGCGTCAAGCGTCCAGTATTCCTGCGCCTCGAAGGCCTGAATTTCCTTTTCGCGGTCGTCGACCATGCGCACAGCGACGGACTGCACGCGGCCCGCGGAGAGGCCGCGGCGGACCTTCTTCCACAGAAGCGGGCTCAGCTGATAGCCCACGATGCGGTCGAGCACGCGGCGCGCCTGCTGCGCGTCGACTAAGTCCTGGTCAATGGCGCGCGGCTCCCGGATGCTCTCGGAGACGACCTTTTTCGTGATCTCGTTGAAGGTCACGCGCTTGGCCTTTTCATCGTCCAGATTCAAAAGCGCTTTTAAGTGCCACGAGATGGCTTCGCCCTCGCGGTCCGGGTCCGTTGCAAGATACACGGTGTCGCTGTCCTTGGCGGCCTTTTTGAGCTCGCTGATGAGCTCCTCTTTTCCGCGGATGGGCTGATAGACAGGCTCGAAGTCGTGCTCGATATCGACGCCCAGCTTGCTCTTGGGCAGGTCGCGCAAATGGCCCATGCTGGCCTTGACCTCGTAGTCTTTGCCGAGATATTTTCCAATGGTTTTCGCCTTCGCCGGAGACTCGACGATCACCAGATGCTTTTTTGCCATGAATGTTATTCCTCCAGTAGTGTGACGGTCAAAGAAAAATGCTTGCCGCTGCCCTGCTCGACGTAGCCCTCAAGCTCCATCATCGTGAGTGCGGAAAGAACACGGCGCGTGGGGATCTCCGTCTTTTCGATCAGGTCATCCACCTGCAGCGCGCCGTCTTTGAGCGTGCGCAGAATGGCGATCTGATCGTCGGTCAGCCCCGCGTCGTTGGTTTTCAGGTTTAGTGTCGGCAGCGACAGTATTTCCTCCGCCGCGGCCTGCTTGGCGCGCGCTTGCTCCTCGCGCGCCTGATAGCCGAGCGTACGTGGAAGCTCCACGCGCTCGCCGAGTATTTTATGCGGATAGATGGCCTCGTACTCGCGCAGCACATCCCAGCTGTCGGTGATGAGGCCCGCCGCGCCGTCCGCGATCAAACGGTTGCAGCCGCGGCTTAATGGCGCGTCGATCGGACCGGGAACGGCGAAAACATCGCGTCCCTGCTCAAGCGCGGTATTCGCCGTGATGAGCGCGCCGCTCTTTTCCGGCGCTTCGACCACGATGGTCGCGAGGCTCAGGCCGCTGATGATGCGGTTTCGCACGGGAAAATGCCACGCCTCGGCCGCCGTCCCGGGCGGATACTCGCTGATGAGCGCGCCCGAGGCCGCGATATCGCGGTACAGCCATTCATTCTCCGAGGGATAGACAATGTCCAGCCCGTTGCCGAGCACGGCGATGGTCTTTCCGCCCGCGCGCAGCGCGCCGCGGTGAGATTCACTGTCCACGCCCGCCGCCGCGCCGGAGATCACGACCGCGCCCTGCTTGCACAGGCCGTAGGCGATCTTCTCCGCCGCTTCGATGCCGTAGGGCGAGGCCTTGCGCGTGCCGACCATGGCGACAGCGACCTCCTCGTCGATAACGGGGAGCTGGCCTTTGACATAGAGCAGGCACGGCGGCTCGAAGATATTGCGCAGGCGCATCGGATAGTCCGCGTCCTGCATCGTGAGAAGCCGCAGTCCCAGCCGCGAACACGCGCCGAGGATACGGTCGGCGTTTTCCAACGATTTTTCCGCGAGCAGTGCGATCTGCCGCGGCTCGATGCCCTCGACGAGGCGGTATTCGTCCTCGTCGGCATAGTAGACGTTCTCCGGCGTGCCGAAATAATCGAGCAGCAGGAGTTTTGAACGGTTTGTCAGTCCCTTGACCTCCGAGAGCCACACCCAGTATTTAAGGCCCGCCATGAAGAGCACCTCCTTGTTTGTTTCAGCGATACATCTCCCACAGAACGACCGTCGCCGCGATGGCCGCGTTGAGCGACTCGCAGCGCGGGCTCATGGGAATTTTGAGCGTCTTGGCGCACTCATCCAGCATTTGCTGCGACAGTCCGCGCCCCTCGCTGCCGATGGCGACAGCGGCTTTAGACAGGTTCGCGTCAGACAGCGGCACGGTGTCCTCGCGCAGCGCCGTGCCGTAGAGCGGGACGCCGCTTTTACTGAGCAGCGCGAAAAGCTCCTCCGGCGTGACGCTGTACGCCTCGCGGCGGAAGATCGCGCCCATCGTGGCGCGCGCCGTTTTGGGATTGAAGAGATCGGCGCAGGCGTTGACTAAGAACACGCCGTCGCACTCAAACGCGTCCGCCGTGCGCAGGATGGTCCCCACGTTCCCGGGGTCCTGCACGCCGTCCAGCACGAGATAGTGCTTACCCGCAAGCGTTTCGGGCAGCTTCGTCTCGGGAAGCGCGACCGTAAACAGTGCGCCCTGCGGCGTCTCCATCGGGCTCACCGAGCGCATCAGGTCTTCGCTCACGCACACGGCGCGCACGGTATCGGGAAGCGCCGGAATGTCCACGCCGTCAGAAAACACCGCCGTTTGGACCGGTGCGCCCCACTTGAGCGCTTCGTCCAAGAGCTTTGTTCCGTCGCAGAGATATTCGCCGCTCTTTTTGCGGTAAGACCGGGAGGAAGCGAGCTTGCGCAGGTGCGTCATCAGCGGATTCTGCCGGCTCGTGATGGTTTCCACGTTCATTTTTCCTCTTCCCTCCCAGTTTCTTATTTAATATGTATCACACTATATTATCAACTGCCGCCCTTTGTCAAGCAAAAGAATCTTTTGCACCGTTTCACTTTTGCGCGGATCGGTGCTCCGCCGCTTTACAGTTCGCCCCCTTTTGTGGTACACTGAGCGTGAAATATCACGCAGCATGACTGCAAGGAGGTACCCCAAAATGGAATCTGCCAAATCGCGTTTTCTGCGCTATGTGACCTATTACACCACCTCGGACGAATTCACCGGCACCTCGCCCTCTACGGAGCGGCAGAAGGACCTTGGCCGCGCGCTGATGCAGGAGCTTGAAGCGCTGAAGCTCGAGGACGTCCACATGGACGACTGCGGCAACGTGCTCGCAACGCTCCCCGCGAGCGAGGGCGTGGACGCGCCCGTCATCGCGCTCATCGCGCACATGGACACCGCTCCCGACGCTTCGGGCGAAAACGTCAAGCCCCGCCTCGTGCGCTACGAGGGCGGTGAGCTGAAGCTCAACAACACTGTCTCCCTCACCGAGGCGCTCTGCCCCGGCCTTGAAAACCATGTGGGCGAAGAGCTCATCGTCACCGACGGCACGACGCTGCTCGGTGCGGACGACAAGGCCGGCGTCGCTGAGATCATGGCCGCGGTCGAGACGATGATCGAGAAAAACGTCAAACACGGCGAAGTGCGCGTCATCTTCACGACCGACGAGGAGATCGGCAACGGCGTGGACGGGCTCGACGTGCAGGAGCTCGGCTGTAACTACGGCTACACCGTGGACGGCGGCCCACTCGGTGAGATCGAATTTGAAAACTTCAACGCCGCGTCCGCCGTTCTGACGGTGCACGGCGTCGGCGTCCACCCCGGCAGCGCCAAAAATGTCATGATCAACGCCGCGACCGCAGCGATGGCCTTCCACGCGATGCTGCCCGAGGACGAAGTCCCGGAGAAGACCGACGGCTACGAGGGCTTTTTCCACCTGACCGAGATGAGCGGCAGCGTGACCGAGGCGACGCTGCGCTACATCATCCGCGACCACGACCGCGAGCGCTTTGAGGAGAAAAAGGCTCTCTTCGCCGACTGCGCCGCGCGCATCAACGAAATTTACGGCGACGGCACGGCCGAGGCCCAGATCAGCGACAGCTACTACAACATGAAGGAGAAGATCCTCCCCCACTTCCACCTCATTGAGCGCGTGGAAAACGCCTTCCGCGCCAACGGCGTCGAGCCGCAGTGCGTGCCCATCCGCGGCGGCACGGACGGTGCGCGCCTGTCCTGGGACGGGCTTCCCTGCCCCAATCTCTCCACCGGCGGCTACAACTATCATGGCGTGCGCGAGTGGATCCCCGCGGACAGCCTCGAGGCCATGACGAACGTGCTCGTCACGCTGACGGAAAGCTTTGCCGAATGAGGCAATCGTTATCGTAACAAAGAATTGGAGTGATTTTGTGATGAATCCTGTCGAAAAGCTCGCACTTTTGCGCGCGGAGATGAAAAAGCGCCACTTGGACGCCTACGTCGTCGTGACCGATGACTTTCACGCATCCGAATATGTCGGCGCGCACTTCAAGGCGCGCGAATTTCTCTCCGGCTTCACCGGCTCTGCCGGTACGCTCGTCGTGCTGCCGGACGCCGCCGCGCTGTGGACGGATGGCCGCTACTTTTTGCAGGCCTCGCAGCAGTTAGAGGGCAGCGGTATTGAGCTCATGCGCATGGGTCAGCCCGGCGTGCCTGAGATTCCCGCGTTCCTGCGCGACCACGTTCCTGAAAACGGCTGGATCGGCTTCGACTCGCGCACGATCAGCAACGACTTCGCTCGTTCGATCGGCGAAAAGACGCGCGAGAAGCACATCCGCTTTGCGGGCGACGAGGACCTTGTCGACCTTGTGTGGGCGGACCGCCCCGCACTCTCGTGTGAGCCGGTGTGGGAGCTGGACGTAAAGTATGCAGGCCTGACGCGCAGGGAAAAGCTCGCAATGGTGCGCGGCAAGATGAAGGAGATGGGCGCAAGCGTGTTCGTCATCCCCTCTCTCGACGAGGTCGCGTGGCTGCTGAATCTTCGCGGCAACGACGTGCTCTTCACACCTGTGTTCCTCTCGTATCTGCTGCTTGAGCAGGACAAGGCCACGCTCTGCGTGCAGAGAGAGGCCGTGAGCGCAGAGATCGAAGCACATTTGAAATCTGACGGCGTAACGCTCGCTCCCTATGACGACATCTACCGCCTCGTCGCGGCGCTGCCCACGGGCACCCGCGTACTGCTCGACGGCGAGCGCGCCAACTACCGCATTCTGCAAAGCGTGCCTGAAAGTGCCGAAGTGCTCGACCGCACGAGCCCCATTCAGCTGATGAAGGCGATGAAAACGCCCGCCGAGCAGGAGAATGAGCGCCTCGCCCACATCAAGGACGGCGTGGCTGTCACGCGCTTCATCTACTGGCTCAAGCACACGATCGGCAAAGAGCCGATCACCGAGCTCAGCGCGTCGAAAAAGCTCGAATCTCTTCGCGCCGAGGGTGAGCACTATCTTGAGCAGAGCTTCGACCCCATTCTCGCCTACGGCGCGCACGGCGCGGTCGTCCACTACGAGCCGACCGAGGAGACCGACATTCCCATGGAGCCGCGCGGCCTCTGCCTCGCCGACACGGGCGCGCAGTATTTGGAGGGCACGACCGACATCACCCGCACCATCGCGCTGGGGCCGCTCACGGACGAGGAAAAGCGCATCTACACGCTTGTCCTGCGCGGACACATACAGCTGGGCGCGGCCAAGTTCCTGCACGGCTGCATGGGCGAAAACCTTGACATGCTGGCCCGCACGCCGCTGTGGGAAGCGGGCCTCGACTTCAACCACGGCACGGGCCACGGCGTGGGCTTCGTCCTCGGCGTGCATGAGGGCCCTGAGCGCGTACACTGGGACGTGAAGCGCCAGAAGCGCCACTGCATCATTGAAGAGGGCATGATCTTCTCGAACGAGCCGGGCATTTACCTTGCCGGCAAGTTCGGCGTGCGCATTGAGAACCTCGTCGTTGTACGCGAAGCTGAGGTCAACGAGTACGGCCGCTTCCTTGCGCTCGAACCGCTGACGCTCGTGCCGTATGACCGCGATGCGATCGATCTGTCGCTGCTCTCGTCGCGCGATGTGGAGCTTTTGAATGCTTATCACGCTAAGGTCTTTGCGGCGATCTCGCCGTATCTGAGTGGGGATGAGCTGGAGTGGCTCAAGGCGGCCACTGAGCCAGTGCAGTTCTGCTGAACAACATAAAAGGCAGCGCCGATGGCGCTGCACGAAAAAAGGGGGCCATTCTCTCTCGTGAGAGAATGGCCCCCTTTTGATCCCCCAAGAGAAAGGCAGGGGGCGTTTCGATTTCGCCCCCTGCACCCCCTAACGACCAAAAGGGAGGGGCCTGCCCCTCCTTTTTGGATTATCCTCCCCATGGCACTTCCAGTAAGCACTGCGCCTACTTCAGGCGCTTCCGTTTCGATAGTGCCTGCCACGGCGGCTTTGCTTCGCTCGCCGGGTTTCTAATATAAAAAACGACCGCGCCAGCGTTTGTTTTACTTTGTTCTGGGATAGGGGGTGTCCTGGTCGGTCAGGCCGGCGAGATAGTCCATGCTGGTTTCCAGCGCAAGGGCGATGCGGCGGCACTGTTCAAAACTCATATTTCGTTTACCGGTCTCGATTTTTGAATAATCGCTCTGGTCAATTCCCGTCAGCATCTGCATTCTGACCTGTGAGAAGCCTTTCTTTTTGCGCAGTTCTTTCATGCGAGTCATCTAATCACCCCAACGAAATTATGGCAAATTGACCTATTGATAATAGGGTGATATTGACCTATAATTGTGTAGAGGTGATAAGATGACGACTTATAAAACGCTATACCACTTGATGGTACGCAGTATGAGCGAAGCCATCGACCTTTACGACGAAGGCAAAGGCATTCTTGCCCGTGAAGTCCTGAAAAAAGCCCTGTTGGACGCAGAAGACCAAGTCATTTCACACGACATCATTTCCGATGAGCCCATCAGCAATGACTACAGCAGTGTCGACCCAGCAAAAGGTTAAAAAAACAGCACCCCAAAGCGGCGAGCGCAGCAATGCCGCGCCGTCAGAAGCAACAGCGGGGTGGATAATCCAAAAAGGAGGGGCAAGGCCCCTCCCTTTTGGTCGTTAGGGGTGCAGGGGCGAGATCGAAACGCCCCTGCCGTTCTCTTGGGGGATTCAAAGGGGGCCTTCTCTCACGTGAGAGAAGGCCCCCTTTGCCCCGCGCAGTCCCATGCCAATGGGGCATCTCCCGCGCGGCGCTGGGAAACAAGGTAAAAAGAGCCTTTCCTGATTTGGAAAGGCTCTTTTGATTTTAATAGAGCTTTGCGCCGGCCGGAATGTGAGGATCCACCATCAGCAAATGCAACTTTTCTTCGCCGTTTTCGTGATGCACGGCGGAGATCAGCATGCCGCAGGAGTCGATGCCCATCATCTTGCGCGGGGGCAGGTTGACGATGGCGATAGCGGTCTTGCCGACGAGCTCCTCGGGCTCATAATACTCGTGGATGCCGGAGAGGATGATGCGATCCTCGCCCGTGCCGTCGTCGAGCACAAACTGCAGCAGCTTCTTGGACTTCTTCACCGCCTCGCACGCCTTGATCTTGACGGCGCGGAAGTCAGACTTGGAGAAGGTGTCAAAGTCGACCTGGTCAGCGAACAGCGGCTCGATCTCGACCTTGGAGAAGTCGATGACCTCCTCCTTCTTCACTTCGGCGGGAGCGGCTTCCGCCTTGTCGGCCTTCTTGGGCATGTCCAGCGGCTTCATTGTCGGGAAGAGGATGACGTCGCGGATGGAGTCGGTACCGCAGAGCATCATCGCGCAGCGGTCGATGCCGAAGCCCAGGCCGCCCGTCGGGGGCAGACCGTATTCGAGGGCCATGACGTAATCCTCGTCCATCATCTCGGCCTCGTCGTCGCCGTTGGCGCGCTTTTCGACCTGCGCCTTGAAGCGCTCGTACTGATCCATCGGGTCGTTGAGCTCAGTGAAAGCGTTGCCCATCTCGCAGCCGCAGACGAACATCTCGTAGCGCTCGGTGAGGTACGGGTCAGACGGGCTGCGCTTGGCAAGCGGGCTCACTTCGACGGGGTACATGGTGATGAACGTCGGCTGGACGAGGGTCTCCTCGACCTTCTGGTCGAAGGTCTCGTACAGGGCGTTGCCCCAGGTCTTGTCCACGCCGTCCATGTCGACGCCGACGCTCTTGGCGAGCGCGACGGCAGCCTCGGCGTCGCCCTCGATCGCCATAAAGTCCGCGCCGGTCACTTCCTTGACGGCGTCAGCCATCGTGACGCGCTTCCACGACGGGGTCAGGTCAATGTCCTTGCCGAGCCACTGGATCTGATAGGTGCCGAGGATCTCCTTCGCGGCGCCGGAGAGGATGGCCTCGAGGATGTCCATCATGCCGTCGAGGTTCGTGTAGGCCTGATAGAGCTCGCAGGTGGTGAACTCGGGGTTATGCTTGGTGTCCATACCCTCGTTGCGGAAGATGCGGCCGACCTCGTACACGCGCTCCATGCCGCCGACGATCAGGCGCTTTAAGTGCAGCTCGGTGGCGATGCGCATGTACATGTCGATATCGAGGGTATTGTGGTGCGTGATGAAGGGGCGCGCGTTCGCGCCGCCCGCGATGGGGCTCAAAACCGGCGTCTCGACCTCCATAAAGCCGATGGAGTCGAGGTAGCGGCGCAGATACGCGACAAACTTCGAACGAATTTCGAAGTTGCGCTTGGACTCGGGGTTGATGATCAGGTCCACATAGCGCTGACGGTAGCGCGCTTCCTTATCGGTCAGGCCGTGGTACTTCTCCGGCAGGGGACGCAGAGACTTACTGAGCAGCGTGATCTTCTTGGCGCGCACGCTCATCTCGCCGCGCTGGGTGCGGAACACCTCGCCCTCGACGCCGACGATATCGCCGATGTCGTACTTCTTGAAGCGGTTGTACTCCTCCTCATCCATCTCGTCCTTGCGGGCGTAGAGCTGGATGCGGCCGGACTTGTCCTGCAGATCGCAAAAGCTGACCTTGCCCATGCCGCGTTTGCTCATCAGGCGGCCCGCGACGCGGACCTCGCTGCCCTCAAGCGCGTCAAAGTTGTCCTTGATGTCCTGAGCATGGTGCGTCACGTCGAAGCGCGTCTCCTTGAAGGGATCGCGGCCCTCGGCGCGCAGCGCTGCGAGCTTTTCGCGGCGGACCTTCAGGATCTCGCTGAGGTCCTGCTCGGGAGCGTTGGTCTGGATATTTTCTTCAGCCATGATATTTCTTTACTCCTACTCTATATAATACAGCTTAACGTTCGATCTTGACGATGCGGTAGACGATGGCACCGACAGGGGCCTCCACGGTGACCTCATCGCCCTCTTTTGCGCCCATGAGCGCCTTGCCGAAGGGGGAATCCTCGGAGATGGCGCGGTGCATGGGGTCGGCCTCCTGCGAGCCGACGACCTTATACTCGGGCAGCTCGCGGCCGGACTTCACATCCTGCACGGTCACACGGCAGCCGATGCTGATGCCGTTCGTGCCCGCGTCGTTTTCGTCGACGATGACGGTGTGCAGCAGGATCTCCTCGACCTCAGCAATACGGGAGTACAGCTTGCCCTGCTCGTTTTTTGCTTCATCATATTCGCTGTTTTCGCTCAGGTCACCGAAGCCGCGCGCCTCTTTGATGAGGTCCGCCACTTCCTTTTCACGCACGGTCTTGAGGTAGGTGAGCTCCTTTTGCAGCTCTTCCTTGCGCTCCGCGCTCATCTTGTACTCTTTTTTCATGTTCGCCATATTGAGATCGTTCCTTTCTTTCGCGCCCGCAAAATTGCGCGGCGCGCACACGAATACCATTTTAGCGAAATAATTATAGTGATTTTGCCCCGTGTTGTCAAGGTAAGTTTGCGTTTTCTCCCCCATCGGGCGGCATTTTCACATCTTTTACCCAAATTTCGTCCGCGCGGCGCGCAAGCGAGGCGTAGAGTGCGCAGATGAGCTGATCTTCATTCCAGATCATCGCTGCATCGCCCAGGTTTTCCGTCCCATAGGCGACAGAAACCGCACCGCTCCCCAGCGGCAGCACAAGGCCGTCGGGCAGCGGGAAATCGTCGAAGCAGACGCTCAGGTCGGCGGCGATCCTCTCGTCCGTCTGCAATGTATGGACACTCGCACCGCAGTCCCAGCGCAGCGTGCGCGCAAGGCGCTCGCCATTCGGCGCGCAGAGTGCAAGATAGCGCACATCTTTAGAGAGCTCGCGCGCCGCCGCTTCGAGCGCAGCACTCTGCGAGGGTGCGCACAGCGCGATACGTGCCCGCTCCGGCGCAAGGCCGAGCCGCGCCATCGCGCGGCGGATGATCTCCGCCGCCTTTGCCATGCGCAGCGGCTGCTCGGGCGGCGGCAGGACACCACAGCGCGCAAATACCTCCGCATATGGATAATCCTTGGGAAACACGGCATAGCTCACACGGTGCTTTTGCAGGTATTTTGCTGCGCGCTTGGCCGAAAGTGCAGCAAGCATTCCCTCGCCGCGCGATGCGTAGGCCGCGCCAAAGCGCACGCCGCAAAGCGTGCGCGCGCCGTTTTTCTCCCCCGTGTCCCGATAGCAGACCAATCCCTGCAAAATGACCCCTCCCCGCAAAAAAGCTCCCCGCCAGTATATGGCGGGGAGCTTGTACGTTATGCGGTTTACCAACCCTTGATATAGTCCGTGAGGTACTTGAGCGGGTTGATGATCCGTCCGTTCTCGGTGATCTCAAAGTGCAGGTGCGGGCCGCTGCTCACGCCGGTCGTGCCGGTGATGCCGACGACCTGACCCTGCGCGACATACGTGCCCACGCTGACCGAACGGGATGACAAATGCTGATACGTCGTCGTGTTGCCGCTGCCGTGGCTGACGACCACATAGTTGCCGCGGTACTTGTTGTAGGCCGAGATGATGACCGTGCCCGCCTTGGCGGCGACGGCCTGCGTCGTGTAGCCCACGCGGCCGATGTCGATGCCCGCGTGATTCGTCGACGCGCCCGCGATGCCCGTGTAGCGCGCGCCGAGCGGCGAGGTGACATACTTGCTCGAGCACGGCCAGATGTAGCCGCCATAGGTCACGGTGGTGTTGCCGTTCTTTTCGGCAAGCTCACGGGAAAGGCGCACGATCTCCGCCTGCTGGCGCTCCATCGCGGCATCCTTTTCCGAAAGGACCTGCTTGTACTGCGCTTCGTTCGCCTTGAGCTCGGCAAGCACCTTCTCCGCCTCGGCGCGCTGGGTGTTCAGCTCGCTCTTTTTGGCAACGAGCGTCTCCTTGGCGCTCTGCTGCTCGGCAAGGGACGTTTCGAGCGAGGCCTTCTTCTGCTCGATCTGCTCGCGCAGGGCACGCAGATCGTCGATGACCTTCTGGTCGCTGTCCATGATCTCGCTGATGAAGTCCATGGCGCTCAGTAAGTCGGAAAAGCTCGCCGAGTCGAACAGCACCGACCAGTACGACACCGTGCCGCGCTCTTCCATCGAGCGCACACGCTCACAGAACTTTTCGTACTGGCGCGCCTCTTCCTCTTCGTTCTCGCGGATCTCCTGCTCGGTCTGCGTGATGAGCGTCTCATACTCGCTGATGAGCGACTCAACGCCCTTGATCTCCGACTGAAGCAAGTTGATCTGCTTGTCGATGTTCTCCTTCTGCGCAAGCGCCGCGCTCTTGTCATTCTGGATGGATTTTAGCTCTTTTTCCAGCTGCGATTTTTCCGAGTTCATACCGCTGAGCTCGTCTTTGAGCTTGTCGATATCCGCCTGCGTAACGGCGGAGGCGTCCTGCACCAGGGAAAGCGGCGTCAGCTCCGTCAGCGTCAGCGACGCGAAGACGGCCAGCACCAGGAGGATGCGTGCGATCTTTTTTCTGCTCATCGTCCGCCTCCCTCACACGTGCAGGAACTTGCGGATAGCCGTCAGGCTGCCACCCACACCGATCAGGATACCGGCGGCGGCAAAGATCGCAGCCACGGGCCGCCAGATCGACGTAAAGTCGACGATCGTGAGAAGCTGCAGCCGGTCGGACATCGCAAGGCTCTTTGCGACCGATTCATACAGGAGCCACTGCAAGCCAAAGCCCAGCACCGCGCTGAGAAGGCCGATCATAAAGCCCTCGTACACGAACGGCCAGCGGATGAAGCCGTTCGTCGCGCCGACCATTTTCATAATGGCAATCTCGTCGCGGCGGTCGAACGTCGTGAGCTTGATGGTATTCGAGATGATGAAGACCGACACGAGCAGCAAAATGGCAATGAGCGCAATGCACACTACGCTCGCAACATTTCGCAGCGTGATAAAGCCGCCCGCGATGTCTTCGTCCACGCGGACATTGGCAACGCCTTCGACATTGTCGAAGATATCCTGCGCAGTCTTGCCGGAAATGCTCAGATCGTCAACATAGACAGCGTAGCGGTCGCGCAAAATCTCGGGGTCAAGGTTCTGGAACATGTTGTCCCCCTCGTAACGCGCCTCAAAGGACTTCATCGCCTCTTCCTTGCTGATGAAGACGCATTCCTTCACGTTGGCGCGCTGCTCGATGGCGCGGCCCACGGCCTTGGTCTGCGCATCGTCGCAGCTCTCGTCCACGAAGGCGAGAATTTCATACTCGCTCTCGAGCTGCTGGAGCTGCACCTGCGCATTGTACGCCACGAGCGAAAATGTACCCATGACGACAAGGCAGGCGACCGTGATGCCCACGGCCGCAAAGGACATGAATCCGTGCGAGAACATGTTGCGCATGCCCTCGCCGAAAAAGTAAGAAAAATCGTGTTTGCGCATAGCTTACCTCGCATTATAGCCGACGCCGTCGCCATCGCTCGTGATGATGCCCTGTTCGAGCGTGACGACGCGTTTTTTGAACTGATTGACAAGATCTTTCTCGTGCGTGACGACGACCATCGTCGTGCCGAGATGGTTGATGCGCTCGAGCAGGCGCATGATCTCCAGCGAGCGCGCGGGGTCCAGGTTGCCCGTCGGCTCGTCGGCGATGATGGTGCTGGGGTTGTTGATGAGCGCACGCGCAATGGCCACGCGCTGCTGTTCGCCGCCGGAGAGCTCGTTGGGATAACGGTCGGTCTTTTCCTCAAGTCCGACGAGCTCAAGCACATAGGGGATGCGCTTTTTGATCTCGCGCGGCGAAGAACCGACGGCGCGCATGGCGAAGCTCAGGTTCTCGTAGACCGTTTTCTTCTCGATCAGGCGGAAGTCCTGGAAGATGACGCCGACGGAGCGGCGCAGCAGCGGGATCTGCCGCTCGGCAATGTTCGTCAGGCTGAAGCCGTTGACGGCGATCTGGCCGGACGTCGGTACGATCTCGCCGGTGAGCAGCTTGATGATCGTCGACTTGCCGCTGCCGCTCGGGCCGACCAAAAAGACGAACTCCCCATCCTCGATGCGAAGCGAAATGCCCTTTAAGGCCGTCGTGCCGCTCTCGTATTCCTTTACTACATCGCTCAGGCGTATCATGCTCTTCCCTCAGTTTCCAGCAGGTTTTGACTCGATCCCGCAAATTTTCAGTCTTTATTATAGCGCGGCAAGTCCGCGATGGCAACAGGTAATTATGTAAACTTTCAACTTTTTTGCCGCAAAATGGCGAAAAAAAAGGGCTGTCCGAAGACAGCCCTTGTCAAATTCTTTTTCTTTACGCTTCGATGCCGCGGGAGGCAAGGTACTTTTTGACCATGAGCGCGACCTTGAAGGTGATGGCGTCGTCGAACTCACGCAGGTCGAGGCCCGTGAGCTTCTTGATCTTCTCGAGACGGTAGACGAGCGTATTTCTGTGGACGAACAGCTTTCTCGCCGTTTCGGAGAGGATGAGGTTGTTCTCGAAGAACTTGTTGATCGTAAAGAGCGTCTCCTTGTCGAGCGCGTCGATGGGGTTCTTCTTGAAGACCTCCTGCAGGAACATTTCGCACAGTGTCGTCGGCAGCTGATAAATGAGGCGGCCGATGCCTAGGTTTTCATAGCTGATGATGTACTTCTCGGTGTCAAAGACCTTGCCGACCTCGATCGCCATCTGCGCTTCCTTATAGGACTTGGCAAGGTCGCGCAGGTGCGTCGCCACCGTGCCGATACCGACGACCACGGTGCTCTCACCGTTCACGCGCAGCGCTTCTTCGATCAGTGCGGCGGTCTTTTCAAGGTCGCTCATCTCCACATTGTCGCCGAGCTGCTGCACGAGCACCACATCGTCCTCGCCCATGGAAAGGACAAAGCTCGTCTGCCGGTCGGGGAAGATGTTCTGCACGGTCTCGACGGGGATAGCGTCGGCCTTTTCGTCCGTGCGGCGGATGACGAACACGCCGCGGTTGAGCTCCGCCTCGACGTGCAGCTCCTTGGCGCGGACGTAGATATCGCTTAACAGAATGTTGTCGGAGAGGATGCTCTTGACGAACGACGTCTTGTCGTGCTTTTCCTCGTAATAGCTCTTGGCGGTGTTGAGCGCGACGGTCGCCATGCTGCAGACGGTCGAGCTGAGCGCGTCCTCGCCGCGGGTGAAGGCCGCAAAGTCGAACTGACCGCCCCAGCCCTCGAGCGCCTTGAAGGTCTTGCCCTCGAGCGCGGTGCAGGCGCCCTCGGCCTCATTGATGGGCTGCACCAGATGCGGCCAGCGCTGGCCGATCTCCGGCAGGTCGGTGCAGGCGATGACCGTGCCCTCGGAGTCGATCACGCCAATGACCGTATCGGTCGTTTCCTTAAACTGTAAAACGATGTTCTGAAAAATCCTACCGGACATATTCCGTGCCTCCTTGATTTATTAGGGAGTTTGTGCATTCTGCCAACTTGATGGGACTATTATACTTTCTCCGTCTGACGATTGCAAGAACTTTTTTCTCTTTTCAACAATTTTTTTCTTCTTTTTTAGGCATTCCGTAAAGGAAGGACAAACGCTTACTTGTCCGCGCCCGCTTTTCCTTGGGCAAATTGCCCACTTTCCCGCAGGTTTTTGATCTCTTCCGCCGTGAGCAGGCGGTATTCACCCTTGGAAAGCCCCTCGTCAAGCGTGAGTGAGCCCATGCTCAGCCGCTTTAAGTAAACGACCGGCTTTCCGCGCGAGGCCAGCATCCGCTTGATCTGGTGGAACTTGCCCTCGCGGATGGTGATGAGCGCCTCGCTCTGCGCGTCGCTCTTTAAAATCTCAAGCTTTGCCGGAAGGCATTCAAGCCCGTCGCCGAGCGTAATGCCCTGCACAAAGGCTTTACAGTCAGCGTCGTCGAGCGCGCCGTCGGTGCGGACAAAGTAGACCTTGTCGACGTGCTTTTTCGGCGCGAGCAGGTCGTGCGCGAGCGCGCCGTCGTCGGTCAGAAGCAGCAGCCCCTCCGTGTCCTTGTCGAGCCGCCCGACGGGGAAAAGGCCGATCTTTCGATACTCGGGCGCAAGCAGGTCGAGCACCGTCTCCCCGCGTCCGTCCTCGGTCGCCGAGAGCACGCCCGCAGGCTTGTGGAGCATCACATACGTGTGCTCGCGATAAAAAAGCTCTTCGCCGTTCACGCTGATGCGCGCGGTCAAGGGGTCGCACTTGTCCTCCGCGCTGGCCGCGATGCGCCCGTCGACGAGCACGCGACCCTCGCGCACGAGGGTCTTGACCTCGCGGCGCGAATAGCGCCCGGTCGAGGCGATGATCTTGTCGAGTCTCTGCTGTGCCATGGTGGTTCCCGCCTTTCTGCATTCTGAAGTATCAGTGTAGCATACTTTTTCTTTCGGTGGAATAGCTTTTATCGAAAGGGTGTGGTCGCTTCATGTTCATCATCACCGCCAAGTGCTCCAAACGCCGCGTTGTAAAAATTCTGCTCATCTTCGCGCTGCTGCTCTCGCTCTTTCTGGCGCTGCGCGCGTGCCGGCATTCGTCTCCGCCGCCCGTCATCGCCGCCGGAACAAATGAAGAGCGCATTGCGTATCTTGCCTCCCTCGGCTGGGAGGTGAACGACCAGCCGATCGAAACGCTGAGCGTCACGCTGGGCGAAACGCTCGAAGAGCCGTATTTGAGCTACAACGACCTCCAGCTCTCGCAGGGCTTTGACCTCACACGCTATTGCGGGCAGACGCTCTCGCGTTACACCTATGTTGTGACCAACTATCCTGACGCCTCGCTCCCCTGTCAGGCCGATCTGTACGTCTGCGGCGGCGTGCTTGCCGCGGGCGACATCGTCTGCACCGGCGAAAACGGCTTCATGGCAGGGCTCGCTTTCCCCGCCGGTTGACAGCGCTTTCTTCTCCCTCTCAGGCCCCCGCGCGGGGGCTTTTTCTTTTTGACTATTGCGCGCGGCTGTGGTATGATTTTGAAGAATAGAGATAAAGGAATCGGCCCATGGAATTTTACACCCTCGCCAGTTCGAGCGCCGGCAACGCCGCGCTCGTCTGTCACAACGATACGCGCCTTCTCATCGACGCGGGCATCTCCTGCCGCCGCATCACACAGTCGCTCGCGGCACTTTCCCTCACGCTCGATGATCTGGACGGTATCCTCATCACGCACGAGCACATCGACCACGTCCGCGGACTTGTGACGCTCGCCAAAAAATGCCCCGCCCCGCTGTATGCGACGTTCGGCACCGCGGCGGCGATCCAATACCCCGAGCCGCGCCTGCGCGCCTTTGCCGCGGGCAAAGAGTTTACGATCAAGGACCTGCACGTCCGCTCGTTCCGCACGTCGCACGACGCGAAAGAGAGCGTCGGCTACCGCATTGAGAGCGACACAGGCTCGCTCGCTGTGCTGACGGATACGGGCTTTGTCACCGACGAGGCGCACGATGCCGCCCTCGGCGCGGACATGCTGCTGCTCGAATCGAATCACGACGTCGTGATGCTCAAAAGCGGCGGCTACCCCTATTATCTCAAGCAGCGCATCCTGAGCGAGTACGGGCACCTGTCGAACGACGCCGCGGCGGAATTCGCCATCGAATGCGTCCGCGCCGGCACGAGCGACATTCTGCTCGCGCACCTGAGCGACGAGAACAACTCCCCCGAGCTTGCCGAATACACCGTCGGCCGCGCCCTGCAATCGAGCGGACTGAGCGTCCGCCTTGCCGTCGCGCCGCGCGACACCATCAGTGAGGTACACGTATGCAGAAGATCACCGTCCTTTGCGTCGGAAAACTGAAGGAGGCCTTCTACGAGCAGGCCGTCAAGGAATACGAAAAGCGCCTTTCGCGCTGCTGTAAGTTAGAGCTTTTGGAACTGCCCGAGCAGCGTCTCGGCGACGAGCCGAGCGAGGCGGAGATCCGTCAGGCGCTTAAAAAAGAGGCCGCGATGGTCGAGCAGAAGCTGCCAAAGGGCGGCGCGCTCATCGCCATGTGCATCGAAGGGCAGGAGATGAGCAGCGTGGCGCTGAGCGAAAAGATGCAGCAGTTTGCCGCGCGCGGCGCCTCACAGCTGACATTTCTGATTGGCTCAAGCTTCGGTCTTGACGAGGACTTAAAGAAAAAGGCCGACCTGCGCCTTTCGATGTCGCCAATGACCTTCCCGCACCACCTGGCGCGCGTGATGCTGCTCGAGCAAATCTACCGCGCCTACCAGATCGAGGCCGGAACCAAATACCACAAATGACCCATCATCAACATAAAGGAGGACAACGCCCATGTCGGATGAAGTAAAGCTCACTTGGGGCAAGACAGAAAACGACCTTTTGCAGCGCTGGCCCAAATCCGCCGACGGCACGCCGGAGGAGCCCGCGCTTTTGACCGTCGCGATGGACACGAATGCCGAGACGGACATGCTCTGCGCCATGCTCCGCTCGTATGACATCCCCGTGCTGCGCAAATACGAGGGCGAGGGCTCGTTCGGCAAGATCGTGCTCGGCATGCCCGGCAGCGGCACGTGGCTCTATGTGCCATCCTCGATGCTCGAGGACGCGAAAAATCTGATCCGCCCCATTGATGAAATTCCGGAACAGGAGGACATGCAATGAATTACCGTCAGGAATATGAAAAGTGGCTCGCCTCCCCCGCGCTGAGCGAGGACGAGAGAAACGAGCTCAAGGCCATCGCAAACGACGAAAGGGAGATCGAAAACCGTTTTTACGGCCCGCTCGAATTCGGCACGGCGGGTCTGCGCGGCACGATGTATGTGGGACTTCACAACATGAACCGCCACGTCATCCGCTGGGCGACGCAGGGCTTTGCCAACGTCATCCGCGCTGAGGGCGAAGAGGCCATGAAAAAGGGCGTCGCCATCTGCATGGACTGCCGCAACCACTCGATGGAGTTTGCGCGCGCCGCGGCCTGCGTCATGGCGGGCAACGGCATCAACGTCAAGCTCTTTGAGTCCCTGCGCCCGACGCCTGAGCTCTCGTTCGCCGTGCGCGAATACGGCTGCGAGGCGGGCATCAACGTCACCGCGTCGCACAATCCCAAGGAGTACAACGGCTACAAGGTCTACTGGTCGGACGGCGCGCAGCTGCCGCCCCAGCACGCCGCGGCCATCGCCAAGGAGCTCGAGCACATCGACATTTTCACCGGCGTCACGTCGATGGACTTCGATGAAGCCGTCAACAAGGGTCTCATCACGATGCTCGGTGAGGACTGCGACGAGCGCTTCATGACTAACGTCATGAGCATGGTCAACGACTATGAGACCGTCAAAAAGGTCGCGGGCGACTTCAAGCTCGTCTACACGCCCTTCCATGGCTGCGGCCACAAGCTCGTGCCCGAGGCGCTGACGCGTCTTGGCATCAAGCACCTTTTATGCGTACCCGAGCAGATGGTCATCGACGGCAATTTCCCGACCGTCGTGTCCCCGAACCCCGAGAATCCCGAGGGCTTCTACCTCGCCATCGACCTTGCCAAAAAGAACGACGTCGACTTTATCCTCGGCACCGACCCCGACAGCGACCGCGTCGGCATCATGGTGCGCAACAAGCAGGGCGAGTTCGAGCCTGTCACCGGCAACCAGACGGGCGTGCTGCTGCTCGACTATCTGATCGGTGCGATGAAGCGCGCGGGCAAGCTGCCTGCGAACGCCGCCGCGCTCAAGACCATCGTGACGACCGAAATGGCGCGCGCCGTCGCGGAGGCGAACGGCCTCGACTGCTACGACACGTTCACGGGCTTTAAGTTCATGGCCGAGAAGATGAACGAGCTTGAGGGCGCGGGCAAAAACACCGTCATCTTCTCCTACGAGGAGAGCTACGGCTACATGATCGGCCACTACGTGCGCGACAAGGACGCAGTCACGGCCTCGCTGCTGCTCACCGAAATGGCCGCGTGGTACTACTCCCAGGGCATGACGCTCTTCGACGCGCTCAACGCGCTCTTTGAAAAGTACGGCTGGTACGGTGAAAAGACGCACAACCTCGTCATGCCGGGCTTAGATGGTGCGGAGAAGATGGCCGCTCTTATGAAGTCCCTGCGCGAGACGCCGCCGAGCGAGATCGCGGGCGTCAAGGTCGCGACGTACAAGGATTATTCGGATGGCACCGCGCGCGACGCCGCAAGCGGCGAGGTCACGAAGATCGCGCTCTCGGGCTCGAACGTGCTGCGCTTCGAGCTCTGCGACGGCACGCACATCGTCGTGCGCCCGAGCGGCACCGAGCCGAAGATCAAGGTCTACATCCTCACCAAGGGTGCGGACGCGCAGGAGCGCGACGCAAACCTCGCCAAATACTCCGCCTGGGTCAACACCCTCGCCTGATATTTCCCAATTCTACCAAAGCAGCAGAGGGCGGCGCGGATCACGCGCCGTCCTTTTTCTATCTTTGCCGCCACGCGGCGAAAGGATGGTTCCCTCTCATGGCAATGCTCGCACTCTACTGGTCCATTATGATCGCCTGCTACCTCATTGCAAGCAAGCTGCGCCGCCATGCAGACAAATTTCACTTTCTGGACGCGCTGACGAATCTGTTCATCTATTTTCTCATCTTCCTCATGGGTCTGCGCATGGGCGCGGATGAGGAGGTGACGTCGAGCCTTGGCAGCATCGGCGTGCAGGCGTTGTTCGTCACACTGCTCACCGCCGTCGGCAGTATGCTCGGCGCGACTGCCGCGCGCAAGATCGTGCACCTCAACCGCCACTCCCTGCCCGCCGGTACAGAGGAAGAAGGCGCCGAGGAGCACGGCGGCGGGGTCAACACCACGGGCATCAAGTCCTCGGTCATCATTTGCCTCATGGTCATCTGCGGGATGCTGTTGGGCTATTTTGTCCTCCCGCAGCTCATCTCGCCCGAGCGCTTTGAAGAGATCTCCGGCAACCTGCTCGTCATAGGGCTTTGCATCATGCTCGGCTCGGTGGGCTTCAGCATGGGACTTGACGGCAGCATCGTGCGCGTCATGCGCGGCGCGGGGCTGGGCGTCGTGCTCGTGCCCATTTTCTCTGTGATTGGCTCGCTGCTCGCCGGCGTCGTCTATGCGCTCCTCTCCCCCGTCACGCTGCGCGAAGGGCTCGCCATCAGCGCGGGCTTCGGCTGGTACACGATGGCACCGAGCGTCATCTCCGGCGCAGGACACGCGGTCGCGGGCGCGATCTCGTTTCTGCACAACGTGCTGCGCGAGACGATGGGTCTCATCTTCCTGCCGCTCATCGCCAGCAAGATCGGCTATATCGAGGCCATCACGCTGCCCGGCACAGCGTCGACCGACCTGTGCCTGCCGCTCGTCGAAAAGTACTGCAATCCCGAGACCATGGCCTACTCGTTCTGCACGGGCATGCTGATGTGCATCACCTGCGCGGCGCTCGTGCCGCTCATCATCGGCGCGTAAAAAATCACCCCGCAATGCACGGAAGAAATAATAAAGGGGAGTTCTCTTGTGATAGAGGGCTCCCCTTTTCGCGTCTTTACACACGGTCAAGCAAGTGCGGTATCGAACGCTCACTGCACTGCCGGGCACTGCCGACCTTCGTGGTCGATGGTGTAGTCACATGTGAGTAAGATCTTCGAAATCGGTACGATCTTATACCCCTCGGCGAGCAGGTAGTCGAGAATATCCGGCAGCGCCTCGGGCGTGTGCTCACCCGCGTTGTGGAACAGCACGATCGACCCGCTCTGCACCTTGCTTGTTACGCGCTTTGTGATCTCACCCGCCGAGATGCCCTTCCAGTCGAGGGAATCCACGTCCCACTGGATCGGCTCCATGCCTATCGAGCGGATGGTGGAGATGACGTGGTCGTCATACTCGCCGAACGGGCAGCGGATGAGCGTCGGACGGACGCCGGTCAACGCCTCGATCTTATCGTTGCAGGTGTTCACGTCTGCGATGATCTGGTCGGCTGTGAGGGAATTATAATGATCATGCGCGTTGGAGTGGTTCATGAGCTCATTGCCGCTGTCCACGATGGCCTTGGCCTGTTCGGGATACTGATCCGCCCAGTTGCCCACGACAAAAAAGGTACAGGTGACGCCGTACTCCTTGAGCACGTCGAGGATCTTCTGTGTGTTGTCCGCCCCCCACGCCGCGTCGAACGAGATGGAGCACACCTTCTGGTCGCGCTGGACACAGTAGATCGGCAGCTGGCGCGTGGCGGCCGACGCGCTGACGGCGGCGGGATAATTGACGGCGGCAAAGATCGCCGCGGCGGCCAGCACCGCCGCGCCCAGCGTCAGCCATTTGCGCCGGAGCACCAGAAAGCGCGGCGGCTTCTTCTCCTTTTCAGACTTCTTCCTGCGGTCAAAATGAAACAGCATCAGCATATCCTCCCCAATTCTCTTGGTAGAGGGTATGCTGATGCGCTTCATATCATGCAAGGGGGACGGGCTTTACTCGATGCCCGCCAGCGTTTGGGCTTCGGCGACGTACTGGTCGATGAGGCCCTGCTCCTGCATTTCAGCGATCTTTTCGTTCAGGTAGGCGACAAAGTCCTCGTTGCCCTTCTGCACGCCGATGCACTGGCCCTCGCTGTCGCTTTCGATGCCGATGTCCTTGACCGTCAGGTCATCGTTCGCCGCGGCGAATGCGAGAGCTGCGGTGTAGTCGATGTACACAACATCGAGCTTGCCGCTCTTGAGCTCCATGATGAGATCCTGCGCCTTGACGAGGCCGACGACGTTCTCTTCGCCTGCCAGCTCGTTGGCGATGGGCACCTGAATGGTACCGTTCTGCACGCCGACCTTGTGACCACTCAGGTCTTCGGGCTTGTTGTAGAGCGCGTCATCCTCCGCGCGGATCAGAATGGCCTGCTGCTGCTTAAAGTACGGGTCGGAGAAATCGACGGACTTCAAGCGCTCCTCGGTCGAGGCCATACCGGCGATGACAATGTCAAAATCACCCTTGGCGAGGTTGATGCACAGGTTGTCGAACGACATGTCGACGACCTTGAGTTCGACGCCGAGGTCATCGGCGATGTACTGCGCGATAGCAACGTCAAAGCCGACGATGGTGTCCTTGCCGTCCACTTCCGTGTGGAACTCGTTCGGGGGATAGTCGGCAGAGGTTCCCATCACGAGCACGCCCGCCTCCTTGATCTGCTCGATCTTGGACTTGGCGGTGTCATCGGACGACGCGTCGCCGTCCGAGCTGCCCTGCGCGCTGTCATCGCTCTTGCTGCCGCAGGCGGCGAGAGACAGGATCATCATAAGCGCTAAAAGCAGCGCCGCAAATTTCTTGAATGCGTTCATCCTCGTTTCCTCCTGCTATCGCTTATTCCCACAGAGGCTTGTCCCAAAGGTTCACCTTGGTGCCGATGCCCATTTCCGTCGCGTTCAGGTAGAGCTGATAGGCGATCATGATGTCCAGCGCGCCGAGGCCCATGGACGCGGCGGCGACGAACTGATCGTCCGAGGTGCGCAGCTTCTTCGTGCCGAGCACCAGCTCGCTCAGGTCCATGATCTGGCTCTCATCGAGCTTGCCCTCCTTCGTGAGCTTGGACAGCGGGTTCGTGTGCTGCTTGAGCTGTGTCCAGTAGTCGGCGACGATGCCGTCGGCCTTGAGGAAGACGTCTTCCATCACCTCGTTGGAGTGCATGGAGACGAGACCGCAGCCGGGCGTCAGCCAGGAGGTGTCCATGAACGGCTTGGGCGCGGTCGTCTCGCCGACAATGAGCTGGGACTTGAGCGCCGCGGCCTTGCTGTCGCTCGTCGGGATGATCTCAACGCCCAAGCTGTCGCCGTACTCCTTCGCGATGCCCTCGGCCTTGGCAACGTCGATGTCGCAGAGGTACATGGTCTTGATCTGGGGCAGCGCCTCGTGCACGGCGGAGATCATCGTGCGGCCGATAACGCCCGCGCCGACAAGGCACGCGGTGTCCGCGTTCGAGGGGGCGGCATACTTGGCCATCAGGCCGCCGACGGCGGAGGTGCGCATCGCGGTGATGAGCGTGCCGTCCAGAATGCAGAACGGCAGCACCGTCTCGGGGTCACTCAGGATGGAAATGTCGATGCCGTAGGGGATGCCAGGGATCGTGGCGTTCTTCTTGGATTCCGCCGCCCACTTGATGCCGCCGATGTTGACGTCGCCGCCGATGTAGCAAGGCATGGCGTTGAAGAACGACTGCCAGTTTTCCTTGTCAGGGATGCTGGTGTTGGTCTTGGGCGGGTTCTTGATGAGGCCCTGACCGAGCATCGCGTAGGTCTTTTCCGTAACGGCCAAGATCTGTTTCATATCGAGAAGGCCGGCCTTGATAACATCTTCCTGCTTGAGGAACAGAATTTCTGGATTGATCGTGTGAAGCATTTGTGTTTCCTCCAATAATATCGTAAATTTTTTAATTTTTGTTTTGTTAAATGACGTTGATGACCTTGGATAAGAACTCTTTGGTTCGTGCGTTCTGCGGGTGCTCGAAGATCTCCTCGGGCGTGCCCTGCTCGGCGATCTGTCCGCCGTCCATGAAGAGCACGCGCGTGCCGACCTTTCGGGCAAAGCCCATCTCGTGCGTGACGACGACCATCGTGATGCCGTAGCGGGCGAGGTCGGAGATGACCTGCAGCACCTCGCCGACCATCTCGGGGTCGAGCGCGGAGGTCGGCTCATCGAAGAGCAGCACATCGGGCTCCATCGCCAGCGCCCGCACGATGGCGATTCGCTGCTTCTGCCCGCCGGAGAGCTGGGAGGGATAGGCGTTCGCCTTGTCCTCAAGCCCCACGCGCTTTAGAAGCTTGAGGGCCTTTTCCTTGCTCTCCTCTTCCGACTGCTTTTTGACCTTCGTGAGCGAGATCGTAATGTTTTCAAGCACCGTCAGGTTGTTGAAGAGGTTGAACTGCTGGAACACCATGCCGACCTTCTGTCGGTGCCTGTTCACATCAAAGCCCTTGGCCGTGATGTCCTCGCCCTCGAAGTAAATTTTGCCGGCGGTGGGCTGCTCCAGAAGGTTCAGGCATCGGATAAAGGTGGACTTACCGCCGCCCGAGGGACCGATGATGACGACCACGTCGCCCTTGTAGATGGTCTCGTTCAGCCCGTCGAAGACGGTCAGGCTGCCGAACTTTTTCTGCAAGTCCTTGATCTCGAACAATACGTTACCGTTCACTCCTTCTCAGCCTCCCTTCAAAGATGTTCAGGCCCTTGCCGAGGATGATATTCAGCGCCAGATAGATGATGGCGGAGATGTAGTAGCAAGGAAGCGGGTTATAGGTAGAGGTGACCACGATGCCGTTGTTGTACATCAGATCGCCGATGCCGAGGTACTGGATGATCGAGGTCTCCTTGACCATCGTGACAAATTCGTTGCCGATGGCGGGGAGAATATTTTTGACCGCCTGCGGCATCACCACGTAGCGCATGGCCTGCGCATTCGTCATGCCGCACGAGCGCGCGCCTTCCATCTGGCCCTTGTCCACCGCCTGAATGCCCGCGCGGATGATCTCGGCGACGTAGGCGGAGGAGTTGATCGAAAGAGCGATGATACACGGCAGCGCCCGCTCCAGATCGACGCCGAAGAGGGTTCCGGTGGGATAGCTGATAAAGTCGAGCTGGTAGTAAACGATGTAGAGCTGCACGAGCATCGGCGTACCGCGGATGACGGTGATATAGATGCTGGCGAACTTTTCCAGCGGCTTAAACTTGGATAGCCGCATGAAAGCGATCAGGCAGCCGAGGATCGAGCCGCAGAACACGGTGAGCAGAGAGATGAGGATGGTCGTTCGCGTCCCTCGCAGGAAGTATTGATAATAATTCGTTGCAATTTCCCAAATGTTCATGTGCTGTGGTTTCCTCCTTCGTAGGACTGACTGTGATGCCGATTGTATATTTATGTTCATAAAATGTCAATAACGAGAATAACAATTCATGTCAAGATTGTAGCACTGAATAAAGAGGCGAAATAGAGCTGCAAACGATTTGGTAAAAATATACACAAAAGTCAGCATAACTATGACGGTCGAACATCCGCTGCGGCACAGTACGGAATATTTATAAGCAAACAAAAAGATTTTGCTGCATGAATACACGCAAAAAAGAAAGGTGCCGGGCTGAAACGTTCACTGTTTCAGTCCGACACCTTTTTCATAAAAGTGCAAAAGTGCGCAAATGACCCCTGCCATCCCCAAATGGCAGGAGCCGTCTGCGTGATCGTGTGGGGCGCGCACGCGCCCTGGTATCATAAAGCCGTGAGCGGCTCTATCATCATGCGTCGTTTTCGAGCATCCGGTAGCCCACGCCGATCTCGGTGAAGATATACTCGGGCGAGGCAGGATTCTTCTCGATCTTGCGGCGGATGTTCGCCATATTCACACGCAAAATCTGATTGTCGGCCTTGGCCTTCGGCCCCCAGATCTGCTTGATGAGATAGTCATACGTCAGCACCTTGCCAGCGTACTTGCCGAGCAGCGCCACGATCTTGAACTCGTTGAGCGTCAGGTGCACATCCTGATCGCCGATGAGCACGTGGTGCTTGTCATAGTCGATGGTCAGGTCCTTGACGGTGAACTTGCCCGACTGCGCGATCTCGTTGTTGTCGAGCGGCGTACGCGTGTGACGGATGGCCGTGCGGATGCGCGCGAGCAGCTCGCTCGTGCCGAACGGCTTTTCGATGTAGTCGTCCGCGCCGAGGTCGAGCGCCATGACCTTGTCATGCTCGTGCGTGCGCGCCGAAACGACGATGATCGGCAGGCTCGACCACGAACGGACCTCCTTGAGGATGTTCATCCCGTCCATGTCGGGAAGTCCCAGGTCGAGAATGATGAGATCGGGGCAGTGCGAGGTGATCATCGAGACCGCCTCGGCGCCCGTCTGCGCCACCAGCACGTCGAAGTCGTTCGCGGTGAGAACCGTCGAAATAAAGTTGCTGATGTTCTGCTCGTCTTCCACCACGAGCACTTTATCCTTCAATTTCACTGTTGATGCCCTCCTCCAGCGGCAGATAGAAGCGGAAACACGCTCCGCCCAAATCTAAGTTTTCTGCGGTCATCGTGCCGTCATGCGCCTTGACGATGGTGTAGCACACGGAAAGGCCGATGCCCATGTTTTTCTTCATATCAAAGTTGTTGTGCGACACGCCGGAAAGCCCGCCGTTAAAAATCGTCGAGAGCCTCTCCTTCGGGATGCCGACGCCGTTGTCGCTGACGGAAAAGCAGGCGTTCGTCCCCTCGCGCGAGAGGCAGACGCGGATCTGCGTGACGTTTCCGCCGTGGATGGCGGCGTTTTCCAGCAGATTCATAATGACCTGACGGATGAGCGTCGCGTCCATCGGCACCATCAGCACCTCGTCCGGTACCTCGATCGAAACCTTAATCGTGGGGAAGCGCTTGGTGAACTTGCTGACCGAGACGCCGACGATCTCCTCGGCCGCCTCGCAGTCCTTCTCGATCTTTGCCTGTCCGCCGCTCATGCGCGTAATGGACAGGAGATTTTCGACCATGCGGATGAGCCACTGCGCGTCCTCGTTCACATCCTCCAAAAGGCGGCGCTTCTGCTCGGGAGAAAACGAATCCTCGTTTTCGAGGATCGCGGCGGTGTTGCCGACGATGCTCGTGAGCGGCGTGCGGATGTCGTGCGACATCGCGCGCAGGAGATTCGCGCGCACGGCTTCCTTCTCCGTCTCGATGCGCAGCCGCTCCTGCTTTTTGATCTGCGTGTTCATCGCGCTGATCATCATGGACACCGTCAGCATTGCAAGGAAGGTAAACGGGTAGCCGGTGATCGTGAAGTTGAATTCCCAGTAGGGATATGTAAACACGTAGTTGACGAACAGCACACCGGAGACAGCGCTGAATATCCCCCAGAAATAGCCCTCCGTCCAGCGCGAGATGGTCGCGACCGCCAGCACGAAGATGAGGTTCACGTAGCCGCTGCCGTCGTCGATCCTTCGCAGCAGCGTGCAGAGCACCGTCGCCGTAGCCAGGATCGCCGCCGTCAGCAAAAGGTCATAGATCCAACGCATTTTTTCGGGGATTTTTGCCATGTCGCCGCCTTCTCTCGCTTGATCGTTGGCGCGGAGAAAGACTCCGCATGCTTTCCGTCCCCATTATAGCATACAGCCTGCTAATTTTGTGCTAAATCGAATATTTTTTTCATAGTAGCAAAAAGGACGGCGCGATGCCGTCCCTTTCGCTGATAAAGGAAGAAGTGGAATTCAAAATTAAATCTTGCGGATGCTGACATTCGTCACATTCGCCATGTTGAAGCCGGGCTGCTGGGCAATCGCCGCCATGATGGCGACCTTGACCTCGTCGGTCAGACCGTCAGCGGGAACGGCGGGCGCTGCCGGCGCGGCAGCTGCAGCGGCGGGCTTGGGAGCCTCGGGCTTCGAGAGGATCTTGCCCATCAGGATCGTCAGGAAGATGATGCAGGTAAGGCCCACGAATGTGACGCCCATACCCATGACAACAACAAATGCGCTGGAAACTTGCATCGGCGGATACGCTCCTTTTATGTATTCTGGCGCTATTATAGCGCGCAGAATTTGCATATCAACCGTTTGGAAGCCCTCTTAGCATTGGCTTAACGCGAAGAGTTTTCCCCTTAACAGCGTTTTTATTGATGTTCAGTTTCCGCTAAAGATAAAACAGTCAGCACGCCGTCCTTTACGCGGAACTTAACATCCCAGCCGCCAAAGCTCATACCGTACACGCGCTCGGGGTCGTTCTGGTACTGCGGGCGCGGGTCCTGCGCAAGCACACCGAGCAGCGCCTCGCGCTGCCCCTCCGGCAGCTTTTGCAGGAGCTCCGGCGGGCTTTTGACTTCGATCGTCTCTTTCGACGACGGGGCAAAGCCGCCCAGCGCCTCGGGGTGCGCGTCGGCATACGGAAGGTAGGGCTTGATGTCATAGATCGGCGTGCCGTCCATCAAATCTGCGCCCGAGACGATCAAAACGTCACCGAAGCCATCCTCATGCTGCACGCTTTCGAGCTTCACGCAGGAAAGTCCGATGGCGTTCGGCCGGAACGGCGAGCGCGTCGCAAAAACGCCCACGCGCTCGTTGCCGCCAAGGCGCGGCGGGCGCACCGTCGGCGACCATGTGTCGCGCACGGCGGCGGAAAACTGCCAGATGAGCCACAGGTGCGAAAAGCCCTCGATGCCGCGCAGCGCGTCGGGATTCCGGTACTCCGGTTCGAAGACGATCTTCGCACGAAGCGCGGGGACGAGCCCGCTCTGGCGCGGGATGCCGAATTTTTCCGGAAAGTCAGAGTGGATTCTGGCAATGACTTTCATTGTATGTTCCATAGAATGCTCCTTTTTTCGCACCTGACAGAGGTGCGTGAGTTTTGCAGCGCCGCGGGCGCTGTATGGGGGGCCCCGCCTGCTGTGGGGACGCGGAACAAAGGGGGTATTCTCTTCTCGAAGAGAATACCCCCTTTAAATCCTCCAGAGAAGGACGAGGGGAGCCCCCCTCGACCCCCAACATTGGCAGTCGGGCGCTTGAATGACTGCACGCGCTGCGCAGTGTTGGTGCGGTGTACATGGCTTCGCCATGAATCCCTGCGAATCGTTACCACTATCAACCGCGCCTTACTATCGTGAGGCGCGAGTGACGATTGCTTGGCGGCAGACTGCGTGCGAAATAGCGGCATTGCTTCGCTCGCCGCATTGAGGAGACTGGCGGTAGACGGGAATTAGGCTGTACTTCTATAAGATGGGCAGAGCGGCAGCGGATGATAGGAGCACATCAAGTCGTATAGCAACACCCAACGCGGCAACGCCGCGCGCAGGCACTTCCACTCCGGAGGCACAAAAGTCATTCGAGCCCGGAACTGCCAATCAAAAGCCTTTCTCTTGGGGTTCCAAAGGGGCCATTCTCTTTTGCGAAAGAGAATGGCTCCTTTGCCCCCGCCGCCCGCAGGCGGCATGCCCCCTCGCACTTGTGCGAAGAAAGGGAGCATTCTCTCACGTGAGAGAATAGCCCCCTTTCCCGCGTTCCCCACGTCAGGTGGGGGAATTTTCTGAAAAAAGTTCTGAAATTACTTCAGCTTCATCGGCGTGAGCTGGAGATAATCGTCCAGCGTGCCGTCATGCAGGCAGCAATCGATGATCTCGCGGCCCAGCGGGTCGAGATCGTCGGAAACGAACTGCTGGAGCTGCTCTTTGAAGAAGTCGGTCAGGATCTTGGCGCCGGCGTCGTAGCCCGCATTGCCGAGCTTGGACTGCGTCTCGGGGCGCAGGAACGTCTGACGGATGAACTGGCCGTCGAGCTTCATTTCATCGAGCGCGTAGCCGAACAGCGGGCAGCGCGCGGGGACCAGATGCTTTTCGCGCACAAAACCGTTGTGGCGCGCGAGGTATTCGCGCGAGAGCCACTCGCCCATGAATCCAACATGATAAGCGCCGATGTGCTGGTTCGGGATCAGCACGTTCGTCGTCTTAGGCGCAGACATGATCTGCTCGAGCAGCAGATTCGCCTGCGTGACTTTGAGGCCCGTGGCGAACGGCCAGTAGGAGCCGACGCCCTCGGCCTTCAGGCCGCTGCCGGCGTTCGTATCGGCGATGGACGGGTTCTTGAAGCCGCGTGGAGAGATGAGTCTCCACAGCCAGGCAATGGACTGCGGCACGACCTGCAGCATGCCCATGACGCCGTAGTTCGGGTCCTTCGCAGTAGAGGGCGGCATGCGCACACCGAAGCTGCGCACGTCGACCTCGACGGGCTCGGTATCAGGCACGATGTTGTCAACCATCTTGCGCGGCAGGATGACGCGCGGGTTGGAGCAGGGCTTGCCGTTCGACTCGATCACATGCTCCCAGATGAGGCAGGTCGCACCGGGCGTGCCGTCCATGTTGAAGAAGACCAGCGGCTCGCTCGGATGGATACAGATGCGCTCATAAAGCGGGCTGTTACCGTAGGCATTCATGCCGTCCATACGCAGGAACCAGCCGTCCTCGGCATCGAGGATGCGCAGCTTGCCGCTCTCGGGATCCTGGAAGCTCTTGAGCGCGCAGGCCATATCATCGGCAATGGGGTGAATCTTGCAGCTCTCGCCAAGCGTCATGTAATATTTTTCGCCCGTGACCGTATGCGTACCGATGAGCAGGCGGTCGTCCTCTTCGCGGTGGAAGTCCTCGAGCATTTCGCTCTTGCCGCCGCCGGACGCGCCCTCGTGCATGAACACGACCTCGCACTCATACGGCGTCTCGACCATGGCCGCGCTCGTGTGGCAGCAGACCCAGCCCTCCTGCTCGCCGATGTCGAGCAGCAGCGAGAAAACGCCCTTCTTGGCGCTGGGGCCAGGATAGAGGTTGTAGGCCCAGACCTCGTGCATCTCCTTGGAGCGGTTGTGCACGACGACCTGCTTGCCGTCAAAGTGCGTGTGACGGAACGGGGGCGCGACGAAGATGATGGCACGGGGCTTATAGTGCTCCGGCACATCGACAATGCTCGTAAAGCCCTGCATGTTCGCCAGCGACAGCGCGAAGAACGCGGCATTGAGCGGGCAGATCATCAGGCTCGGATAGCCGTGGCCGCGCGGACCGGCAGAAAACGGCAGCATGATGACCTGCTGCGTGGAGAGCCAGTCGAGCGTCTCCTGACGGAGCGACGAAAACTCGTAGCCAAAGCGGTCCTTGAAGCGCGGCTTGTCGGAGGGCAGATCGTCGCCGATGGCCATGCTGTTCGGGTCGCGGCGGCGCATGTAGTCTTCCATGAAGTTGACGACGCAGCCGTTCTTGCAGCGCACGACTTCCGCTTCCTTGACCGTGCCATTGCCCTCGATGGGGTAGACCACGTCGTAGCGGGAGGTATGCGTGGGGCCGTAGGCCATCTCCTCGAGCTCTTCCTTCGTCTCGGCATAGGCGATGCACTTGCACTTTTTGAGTGCTGCGGTGACCTCGGGGGCTAAATCAAATTTTTCAAAATACTGGTCAAACATGAAAAGATCCCTCCACATCTCATTGGGGTTTGATGATTGTTTATTCGCTGCGGGACTTTTTCATGCCGCGTGTCTTCGGGGGAAGAACACTGCTGCGGCATAACAAAAGATTGAGGTAATGCTATCACGATTGATAGAAAAAAGCAATAAAACATCCTTGAATGTTTTAGAAAACATGGATGATTTTTCAAAATAGTTAAATAAACAAAAAGAAGACGCTCTGCTGCGCAAAGCGTCTTCGCGGGAAAACCGAAAGGATTTACGAGATCTTTCTGAGAAAATTGCCGCCGATGCGCACGCCCTCCTGCACGATGAAAAAGGCGTGGGGATCGAGCTCACGCACGGTCTCCTGCAGCTCCGCGACCTCAAACTTCGAGACGCAGACGCACAAAACGCGCATGTCGCTCTCCGTATATGCGCCCTTGCCCTCCCAGTACGTTACGCCGCGGCCAAGGCGCGACATGATGCTGCGCGGGAGCTCGGGATCCGCGTCTTTCGTGAAGATGAGCACCTGCACATTGATGTTCTGCTGGTGCCCGCGGTCGATGAAAAGCGAGCAGAACACCGTGTAGATGACAGAGTAGATGGCCGTCTGGATGTCGAAGAGCAGTGCGCAGGCGACGTAGAGCACGATGTTGAAGCCCAGCGAAAAGCGCCCGACGGTGAAGCGGCTGCCGCGCTTTGTGAGGCACAGTCCGACAACGTCGAGCCCGCCGGTCGAGCAGCCGCAGGTCAGAGCCAAGCCGAGGGCAAAGCCGCACAGAATGCCGCCGACGAGGCACGAGGCGAGAGGATCGTCCAAAATCGGCACGGCGGGCGACTGGATCACGCTCAAAAAGAGCGACGACGCGCCCACGCAGATCAGCGTGCGGATCAAAAACGCGCGCCCGAGGTCGCGCCACGCGAGATACAGCACCGGAATATTGATGAGAAAATACAAGATACCAGCGATGTCCACCCCCGCGGGCAGCTCGACAGCCTGCGCGAGCAGTGTTCGGATGATCTGGCTCAGTCCGACCACGCCGCCAGAATAGAGGCCCATCGGTACGACGAAAAGGTTCACGCCCAGCGCGTAGAGGAATGTTGCGAAAACCGCGATCAGGACGCGCGCCCATTTGTTTTGCAGCGCTTTGTGCAGCATAGCTCTTGCCCTCACTTTTCTCCGCACTGACCATTATTCTATGTACCCGTGCGGGTCTTATTCGCTTGTTACCTTTCGATTATAGCCCATAGCGGAGGCACTTGTAAAGCCTTCTCCGCGCGCGGGAGAGCGTGCGCGACACCGTGGACTTGTCCCGCCCGATGGCCGCGGCGATCTCCGTGACGGTCATGTTTTCCTCATACCGCAGGCGCAGCAGCTCGCGCTGGCGGGCGGTAAGCTCCTCCTCGCGGGCAAGGCGCAGATTGCGCTTGAGGCGCATGAGGTCGCTCTCGTTGTCGCCCGCGTGCGCAGCGATCCAGGCGGTCATGTCGCCGTAAACTTCATTGTTGCGCATACTATAAGGTGTACTTTTCATTGCGGTAATAGCCCCTTTCGTAATAGTGCCGCGTCAGCTCGGCCAGCTCGCGCGACTGGCGCTGAAGCTGCTGGAGCTCCAAAATGCGCCGCTTGAGTCGCTCGCGCTCCTCCTTCGTCGGCGCGGCCTTGGCCTGCTCGCGCAGGACCGTGATGCGCATGCGGAAGCGCAGCGCGTCCTCGCGGTAGACAAATGACATCTGATACAGCGTCATAGCGTGCTCGCCTCCCCTAATATGTATTCAAACGACCGGAGCGCTTCGCGCGCAAAGCGCGGAAAGCAGTCCGCGCAGACGGTCACGCCGTTTCGGTACCACAGCGTTTCTCCCGCGTAAATGTCCTGCGCGCAGAGCGAGCAGACCGCGTGCACCGAATCATGGTGTCTTTTTCCTACGTACAACAAAATTCCTCCTTTTTTCAAATTCCCTGTTGACAAACGAATCGAAGTCTGGTAATATACAACCTGTTCGTTGCTGAGATGCTGGTATAGCTCAGCTGGTAGAGCAGCTGATTTGTAATCAGCAGGTCGGGGGTTCGAATCCGTCTACCAGCTCCACCGACAAGCAAACAATTTCAGATGGGGGAATTCCCGAGTGGCCAAAGGGGGCAGACTGTAAATCTGTTGTCAGTGACTTCGGTGGTTCGAATCCACCTTCCCCCACCAAGAACGAGTTGATGAAAGTCAGCTCGTTCTTTTTGTTTTGTAGTGGTTTGGAAAATGTAAGCGATACGCCAGCGGCGTATCAGAGCCGCTCTGCGGCCTGCGTCGAGATCACACCTTCGTCGTTTTACCACAAAAGCAAAAATATCGAGCTGCCCTTAGGCTGGCTCGATATTTTCTTTCTCTCTATTTTTTTCGCGTCCGTCCTTTTCAGGGCGGCGCGCTTTCTTTTTCTGCTGCGGGGATCAGCCGCCGTACCGGTATCGGCGGCGTGCGCCGCGGGCAAACTGAGGAGAACGATTGCCGCGGCACGCCATCAAGTACAAAGAACTTGTTAGCAAAATCAAGATATCACAAGAATCTTGCTATGTCAAGAATAAAATCACAAGTTTCTTGTTATAATTGATTGACAGATACAAGTTTCTGCGATAGAATACAGTCAAATCTTGTCGCAGCCTGTGTTTTCTGGGGGAATCTTGATGAGTTTTGGCAAACAAATGCGTCTGCGGCGTGAGGAGCTTCATCTCTCACGCGCGGCGCTGGCGGAGGAGCTTGGCGTTTCGCCCTCTGCCATCAGCAACTATGAAAACGGCGTCAGCTCGCCGAAGGAGGAGGTGCTGCTCCGGCTGTTCGATGCGCTTGAGATCGACCCGAACTACCTTTACCGCGATTCGTTCCGCTCAGGCAGCTTCGTCTGCTCGCGCGCGGAGCAGGATTTGATCGAAAAGTGCCGCTCGCTCTCGCCGCTCGAGCGCGAGACGGTGGGCAGCCTCGTCAGCGCCCTGTGCACGATGCACGCGAGACAGGACGGTGCGGGCGCGCCGCGCCGCATCCCGCTCTACCGCTCGATCGAGGCGGCGGGCTATGCCGCCCCTGTGCCCGGCGAGGATTTTGACTACATCGTCGACCACGGCGACGTGCCGCCGGGAGCGGAATTCGCCGTGCGCATCCGCGACGACAGTTTAGAACCCGTGCTGCACAGCGGCAGCGTCGCCTACCTCAATCACGACCCGCTGCATGCGGGCGACGTGGGCATCTTCTGCGTCGGGGGCGACATGCTCTGCAAGCAGTATTACCGCGACCCGCTCGGCGTTTCGTACCTCTTCTCTCTGGGGCGGGACCGCAGCGGCGCGGACATCGTCTGCGGCCCTGAGAGCGGAAAGCGCTTTATCTGCTTTGGGCATGTGATCCTGCCTCACCGCGTGCCGCTGCCAGGCATAGGCCTATGAGCGGGAAAAAGGCGCATTTTTGCGTGGAAAAGACTTGAATCGTTCACAAATTCTGCTTATAATATAAGTTTGGAAATCAATAAAAAAGAAGGAAGCGTATTTCTCATGACGAAAATTGACATTTTCTCCGGCTTTCTGGGCGCCGGCAAGACCACGCTCATCAAAAAGCTGATCGCGGAAGCCTACAGCGGCGAAAAGCTCGTGCTGATCGAGAACGAATTCGGCGAGATCAACATCGACGGCGGCTTTCTCAAGGAGTCCGGCATCGAGATCTCCGAGATGTCCGCGGGCTGCATCTGCTGCTCCCTCGTCGGTGACTTCAACAAGGCGCTCAAAGAGGTTGTGGCGCAGTTCCACCCCGACCGCATCCTCATTGAGCCGAGCGGCGTCGGCAAGCTCTCTGACGTCATCGTCGCCGTCGAGCGCACCGTCGACGAGTGCCTGGGCGAGCTCAAGCTCAACAGCTATGTCACCGTGGCCGACGCCAGCAAGGTCAAGGTCTATATGAAGAACTTCGGTGAGTTCTACAACAACCAGATCGAGGCCGCCGGCACGATCATCCTCTCCCGCACGCAGAAGCTCTCGCAGGAGAAGCTCGAGGCCGCCGCCGCGATGCTGCGCGAGAAGAACCCCGACGCCGCCATCCTGACGACTCCGTGGGACGAGCTGGACGGCAAGACCATCCTCTCCGCCATCGAAAGGGTGTCGTTGAGCGACGAGCTCCTTGAAAAGATGCGCCGCGAGCACGAGATCGAAGAGGCCGAGCACGAGCATGAGCATCACCATCATCACGATGAGCATGACGAGCACGACCATGAGCATGAACACGAGCACCATCATGACCACGATGAGGATGAGCATGACCACGAGCACGATCATCATCACGACCATGACCATGACGAGCACGACGAGCACGAGCATCACCACCATCACCACGACGGCGAGGAGTGCGACGATCCCGAGTGTGAGTGCCACCATCACCATCATCACCACGCCGACGACGTCTTCTCCTCCTGGGGCAAGGAGACGCCGAAGAAGTTCAGCAAGGAAGCGCTTGAGGACATGCTCCACAAGCTGGACAGCGGCGACTACGGCCACATCCTGCGTGCCAAGGGCATCGTGAACGGCGAGGACGGCTGGCTCGAATTCGACTACGTGCCCGAAGAGCATGAGGTCCGCGCGGGCCATCCCGACTATACGGGCCGTCTGTGCGTTATCGGCGCGGAGCTCGAGGAAGACGGCCTTGCAGAACTGTTTGGAGTGTAATTCATGGATATTCCTGTTTATCTGGTCGCCGGATTCCTCGATTCCGGCAAAACGAGCTTTATCAACGGCATTTTGGAGGACGGCTTTGCCCGCGAGGACAAGACGCTTTTGATCTGCTGCGAAGAGGGCGACGAAGAATACGAGAAGAAGGCGCTCGACAACGTCACCGTCGTCACGGTGGACGACGAAGAGGAGCTGACGCTCGCCTTCTGCAAGGAGCTCGAAAAGAAGCACCGCCCTAAGCAGGTGCTCATCGAGTACAACGGCATGTGGCAGATGGAAAAGCTCTATCGCGAGGTGCTGCCCGCCAACTGGGTGCTCTATCAGATCATGACGTTCGTGCAAGCGCCGACGTTCGAGCTGTTCGTCAAGAACATGGGGCAGCTCATGATGGAAAAGATCACGAACGCGGACATGATCGTCTTCAACCGCTGCGACGACAAGCTCAAAGAGAGCCTGCGCGCGCGCAATCTGCGCATGGTCAACCGCCGCGCGGACATCTACCTTGAGGACAACGACGGCAACAGCGAGGACTACCTGACCGGCGACGAGTGCCCGTTCGACATGACGCCCGACCTCATCGACATTCCCGACGACGACTACGGCGTGTGGTACGTCGACGCGATGGACCACCCCGACCGCTGGGATGGCAAAAAGGTCCACATGAAGCTCATCATGTGCCACTCGAAGAAGTTCCCGGGCATCCACTGCCCCGGCCGCTTCGTGATGACCTGCTGCGAAAACGACATTCAGTTCGTCGGCATCGTCGCCAAGGGCGACAGCCTGAATGCCTACAAGAATCGCGACTGGGTCGATATCACTGCCACGGTCAAAAAGGAGCACCTCGACGCCTATGAGGGCGAGGGCCCCGTGCTGTACGTCGAGCGCATCACCACCACGTCGAAGCCCGCGCAGGAAGTCGTGTCGTTCTGACGACGCGATTTGCGGAGGTAAGGTGAATCAGCAGCGCGCGCAGCGCTGCGGAGTTTTCTCCTGCTAACCCGCAGGGGGGAGCGAATAAAGGGGACATTCTCTTCTCGAAGAGAATGTCCCCTTTTGAATCCCAAGGGAAGGATGAGGGGGAACCCCCTCGCCCCCCGACATTGCGGTTTTGAGGCTTGAAGAGCTGCTCAGCCTGCGGAATCGGGTACCTGCCGGGTGATGGTTCTAAACGATTTGACTTTTTTCTATCTTCGCTGTCGCTCCCTGATCTGAATGCAGTCTTGGTAGAATCCCCTGCCGTCGCTAGATTTTGCCAACCTTGCTGCCTCCCCAAAGCGGCATCGCTGCGCTCGCCGCACTTTTAAGTTATCGTATATTTTTTACGATGGCCATGTGGTCATATCCGCGGCGCGCCGCTTGCGCTGTGCACCTTACCGTCACCAAGCTTTACACGCAGCGGCGGCAGTTCGATGCCGAGCATCAGTTTGACGAGCCAGGCAAAAAACAGCAGCACTAAAATCGGGATCAGACACGACGTGACGAGCATGACGGCGAGGGCCTCGATAAAGCGGTTCAGGACCGTTTTGAGCTGCCCGACCGCGGCGGTCGCCGCTCCGGTGATGCCCTCGGTCACCTTGGAAAAGAGGCCGGAAAGGCCGCTCTTTTCCCCCTCGTCCGTCTTGCCCGAGGTGGCGGACTGGATATCCTCGGTCGTCTGCTCGGCGTTTGCGATGGTCTCTTCGATCGAGGCGCGGTATGTGTCCTCGATCATGCTCGAGACTTTGACACCCGCGGGGATGACGAACGCGATGGCGAGCGCGAAGAGCAGCACATGCCACGCGAGCTTCCCCAGCGCGGCGCGCAGCTTTTCGGAAAAGAGCGCAGCGATGCCAAGCGCGCAGGCTGCGGGGATCAGGATCGTAAACGACACGTAGGATGTGATCGTCAGCAGATACTTTTCCAAAAAGATGGCGCAGAGCACGATGAGGAAATAGCCGCTCAGGTCGGCGAGCTTTTCGGCGATGGGCGTCGCGGTGTCGCCCGGCAGGAGCGTGATGGCCGCGGACGCGGCGGTCGACGCCGCCGTCAGCTCAAGCACCGTCTCCTGCTTTTCCGCGAGCGCGTCGATGGACGCTTGATGGTACGCGGGGTCGGACGCTCTCTTCCCTACCGCGAAGATGGAAAGGAGCGCCGCCAGAACGAGAATCACCGCGAGCGCGGCCTTCTTAGTTGTCACTGAATGCATAGTCGCCTCCAAAAAACGGGATGGTTCTATCATACCGAAACGGCGGAAGATGTCAAGAAAGCGCGTTTGCGGTCGCATCGTCGCGCGCGGTTTCAGTCCTCTCCATCACATTGAAAACATAGAGAAGCGATATGAAAATGCTAACATTTCGCTAATTTCTTTCGAATTTTTTCAAATTTTACATCACTTTTTCGAATTCTGTCTTGTCACCTGCCTTGTTTTTACGGAAAGTTCGTGATAGAATACAGATACGGCAGAATCGGCAAATCTTTTTTCATTGATTCTGTCAAAACGGAAGTTTTTTCTTCCCCGTTTCCGGCGCGAAAGCGCCTGTACTGATCTGACAAGCAAATCAAGCAATGTTTGGCAAACCTGCTGAAAAGCAGGGACGCAAAGCCAGAGGGGTCTAAGGCCGCCATGCGCGGTTATGACAGCCGGTTGCAAATCATTCGGAAGGGCAGCGCCCTTCCTGCACCGCCCGGCCCTCTCTGAAAGCAAGGTACAGGCGGGAAACCTTTTTGCCGAAAAGAGGGGGAATGAACATGCGACAAACATTTTATGAGTTCTGCATGCTGCACGAAAAGACAAACTTACTGAAAGAATGGGATGAATCGCGCAATTTTCCGCTCACGCCGGACACCGTTTCCTACGGCAGCAAGAAAAAAGTCTGGTGGACGTGTGAAAACGGCCATTCGTGGCAGACGACAGTGCATGTGCGCTCCGAGGGGAGCGGCTGCCCGTACTGTACGGGGCGAAAGGTCCTGCCCGGCTTCAACGATTTGGAAACGCTCTATCCCGACGTGGCCGCGCAGTGGGACCGTGAGAAAAACGGCCCACTTTCGCCGCGCGACGTCTCCACGGGCTCGAAGATCCGCATCTGGTGGCGCTGTCCGGTGGGGCACTCGTGGCAGTCGCCCGTCGCCTCGCGCACGGCGTGGGGGCACGGATGCCCCGTGTGCGCGGGCAAGACGATCGTCACGGGTGAAAATGACCTCGCCCACCTCCAGCCCGAGATCGCCGCACAGTGGGACAAGCGCAAAAACGGGCGATTGAAGCCCAGCGATGTCGCCGTCAGTTCCAACCGTCCCGCTTGGTGGCGCTGCGAGCTGGGGCATTCCTACCGCGCCACAGTCTCGTCGCGCACGCAGCGCAAGACCGGATGTCCCTATTGCGCGGGACGCAAGGTGCTCAAGGGCTTCAATGATCTCAAGACGCTCTGCCCCGACATTGCTTCGCAGTGGCACCCGTCTCTCAACGGCGCGCTGACGCCGGAAATGGTCACGCCCGGCAGCAACAAAAAGGTCTGGTGGCAGTGTCCCGAGGGACACGTGTGGAAATCGGTCGTCTATCCGCGCACCGGCGCGCAGCAGTGCGGCTGCCCCGTCTGCGCCGGAAAGGTGAGCACAACACACGCGCGGCGTTACGCCCAGCTCGACGAAATTCGCACCTTTACCGAGCTGTGACAGGACCAATTCTATAAAAACGATCAAGGCTGCGGGAAGCGATGTGCTTTCCGCGGCCTTACTTTTTGCCTGATTTGGACGCACTGTCAGCACTATGTTTAGTGCTGACGCGTTTTCTTTCCCGCTTTCGTCAAAAAAGCAGCGCCCCTCTCTATTGCGGCGAGGGGCGGTACAATCTGTTCAATGAGTCAACTTGTTGCCGCAGGTAAAACAAATGATTGTTACATGTGGACACTTGCGCCTGATTTTTCCCTGTGCTATAATGCAGTTACTTTAATCGGATAAATTACCTGTAAAGGAGAATCATCATGGATTATATGGCTCTTTCCGCTGCCGAGTGGCAGCAGGAATACGACAAGGTGTCCGCCGAATACGAGAGCTGGAAGGCCAAGGGCCTCAAGCTCAACATGGCACGCGGCAAGCCGAGCAAGCAGCAGCTCGACATGGTCAGCGGCCTTCTGACCGCGCTGACCAGCGCCGAGGAGTGCGTGGACAGCGGCGTGGACGCCCGCAACTACGGCGAGCTCAAGGGTCTTGAGAGCGCGCGTAAGCTGTTCGCCGATATCCTCGGCTGCAAGACCTCTCAGGTCTTCGCCGGCGGCAATTCGAGCCTCCAGCTCATGTACGACACGGTCTCCAAGGCCTACACCCACGGCCTGCTGCACAGCGAAAAGCCGTGGTGCAAGGAAGAGAGCGTCAAATGGCTCTGCCCCGCGCCGGGCTATGACCGCCACTTCAAGGTGACCGAGAGCTTCGGCTTTGAGCTCATCACCATCCCGATGACCGAAAACGGCCCCGACATGGACATTGTCGAAAACCTCATCAAGGACCCGAGCGTCAAGGGCATGTGGAACGTGCCGAAGTACTCGAACCCCGACGGCATCATCTACTCCGACGAGACCATCGAGCGCATTGCGAAGATGAAGCCCGCGGCTCCCGACTTCCTGCTCATGTGGGACAACGCCTACTGCATCCACGAGTTTGACGGCGAGTTCGTCCCGTTCAAGGATATTCTGAGCGAGTGCGAGAAGTACGGCAACGCCGACATGGTCTTCGAGTTCGCTTCCACGAGCAAGGTGACGCTCCCCGGCGCGGGCATTGCGTGCTTTGCGTGCAGCGAAGCCAACATGGAGTACATGACCAAGCTCATCGGCATTCAGGCCATCAGCTTTGACAAGATGAACCAGCTGCGCCACGTCAAGTATCTCCAGAACAAAGAGCACACCCTCGCGCTGATGAAAGAGCACGCCAAGATCATGAAGCCGAAGTTCGACATGGTCGTCGAAACGCTCGAGCGCGAGATCGCACCGCTCGGCATTGCGAGCTGGCACACGCCCAAGGGCGGCTATTTCGTCTCCGTAAACACGGCCCCCGGCCTTGCCAAGCGCACGCTGGCGCTGGCCAAGGAGGCGGGCGTCGTGATGACGAGCGCGGGCGCGACCTATCCGTATGGACACGACCCTCTTGACAGCAACATCCGCGTCGCCCCGTCGCTGCCCCCGGTCGAGGAGCTCGAGCAGGCGATGGCAGTGTTCTGCTGCTGCCTCAAGCTTGCAGCGCTGGAGAAGAGCAAGAAGTAAGTCATATCTGCATCAAAAAAGCGGACCGCAGTGCGGTCCGCTTTTTCTCATTTCGATTCACTTTTCCGCTTTCTTCTCTTCCCGCTTCAAGCGCCATACGGCGAGTGAACGCACCAGAAGAACATTGATGAGCGCAAGGCGCGCGTAGCTGTAGACGACATTCAGAAGGAAGTACGGCGAAATGTTGCTGTAATTGCCGAGATCGTCGAGCAGCAGCGGCATGACGCCGTAACTCATCAGAAGCGGCAGCGCGACGAGCGCCAAACCCCAGCCGACGATCAGCCATTTGCGTTCCTTTTTTGTCGCGGGCAGCTTCATTTTTCGGTAAGCGAGCACCGTCCAGACGGTCATCAGGACCATGGCGGCGAACTGCACCCATGCGATCGCAAGGCGCATATAGTTCATCTGCGCCGTCCAGAGGTGCGTCATAAAGACGGTCGTCCACGAAAGGCCGGTCGCAAAGCGGAGGTAAAGGTCAACGCAGGCATAGACCGCCCAGCCGCACCACAGGCCCGTGCGATGCTTCACCGTAAAGCAGATGATGCCGCAGAGGAAAAACGGCAGTCCGTAAATCAGCCCCGCCAGCAGATCGCCGGCGAGTATTAGACAGGTGAGCAGAAGGACCGCGCCGATACACATTAAAATTGTACCCGCAATGGTGTGACGCTTTTCCTGCTCGGACGAAGTCTGCGGCGTGAAAGAGGCGGGTACTGCCTGTGCCGCGGGCGCGGCTGTTTCCGTCTTCGGCGCGTCCTCGCCACGCACGAGCGCATCGAGCGTCACACCGAAGAGCTCGGAGAGCTTTAATAGCTTGTCAAGCTCGGGGATAGACGCGTCGGTCTCCCATTTGGATACGCTCTGGCGCGAGATGTCCAGCGCGTCGGCAAGGTCGCCCTGCGACCAGTTTTTCTGTGTGCGCAGGCGCACGATGTTCTCTCCAAGTGTCATGTGATGGGGTTCTCCTTTGCAGATTTTCTGCGTTCAGCTTACCAAAAGGCGCGCAAAAAGTCCACCAAGCGGGGTTGAAAAGTTAGCAACCAGCGGTTGCAGCTCAAAAAAGAGGCCATAAATGGCCTCTTTTTTGAAAAAGTTTCGCTGCGCTTTGTGCCTTGCCACCCGTAGGGTGGCAAGGCACACGCTTCGCGCAAGGTATTTTTTGTCACGCGCAGGTCGCGGCAAAAAATAATCAAAACCATTTTGCGCCCGCAGGCGCGAAAAAATTGAGATCGTTTTTTCTGACGACATGCGCGTCAGAAAAAACTCCTCTCGCTCCGCAAACGTGCGCGCCTACGGTGCGTGCGCTGCCGCGGAGCGCGATCCTTTTCAAAAACAAAGAGCGCCTTTCGGCGCTCTTTGTTTTTGATTAAAATTCGTAGTCTACGGCCACGCGGTCGGCGCGGATGGATTTGCAGATATCGCTCACGGCAACGTGGCGGGGATCGACCTTGTAGGCGTTCAGGTCATCCATCGTCTCAAACTCGGAGACGAGCACGGCGTCGTAGTTGTCCTTGCCGATATTCTTTGCGACTTCGCACTTTTTGAGCTGCGGGATCACGCCGTCGAGCGCGGCAAGCTTCGTCAGAAACTCGTTGGCCTTTTCCTCGGTGCCCTCGCGGAACTTCCACATTACGATATGACGGATCATAGGTATCTTCTCCTTTTTATCTGGCGTTGTAGACCTCGATGGCCTTTTTGAGGATATCCATGGCGCGCTCGAGCTTGTCGCTTTCGAGGACGTAGGCCATGCGGACTTCGTTTTTGCCCTTCCCGGGCGTCGCGTACATCGAGCCTCCCGGGGCCATCATCACGGTCTCGCCGTTGTCGCTGAATTCCTCGAGCAGCCATTGCTGGAACTTGTCGGCATCGTCGACCGGCAGCGCGGCCATCACGTAGAACGCGCCACCCGGCACGTCGAACACCACGCCGGGGATCTCGCCGAGCTTGCGGCAGAGCGTGTCGCGGCGCTTCTTGTACTCGTCGCGCACGGCGGCAAAATACTCGGGGCCGACGGTGTAGAGCGCGGCAGACGCGATCTGGTCGAGCGTCGCGACCGAAAGTCTTGCTTGGCAGTATTTCATCGCGTGGTTCATCAGTTCCCTGTTCTTGGAGATCAGGCAGCCGATGCGCGCGCCGCAGGCGGAAAAGCGCTTGGAGACCGTGTCGATGACGATGATGTTGTCACCCGCCCTGTCGGCAAACTCGCCAAACGACTGGAGCTTCTCCCCGCCGTAGACGAATTCGCGGTACGCCTCGTCGCCGATGAGGAACAGATCATGCTTCTGTGCGACATCGACGAGCATCTCCATCTCCTCATGGCTCAGCACAACGCCGGTCGGGTTGCCGGGATTCGTGACCATGATGGCGCGCGTGTGCTCGTTGATGAGCGACTCGATCTTCTCGCGGTCAGCGTAGTGATAGCCCTCCTCGGGGCAGGTCGGGATCGGGCGAATCGATGCACCGCAGGTGCGGGTCATCGTGTTGTAGTTGGGGTAGAACGGCTCGGGAATGAGAATTTCGTCGCCGTCGTCGAGAATGCACTGCAGCGCGATCTGAAGCGCTTCGCTGCCGCCGGCGGTGACGTAGATCTCACTCTTGCCGAAGTGCATGTCGAGCTTGTCATAGTAGTTCTGGATCGCGTCGATCAGCTCGGGGATGCCGGGCGAGGGCGCGTAGGCCAGCACCGGCTGCTCGAAGTGACGGACCGCCTCGAAAAACGCGGGAGGAGTCAGTACGTCGGGCTGGCCGATGTTGAGGTGATAGATGTTGATGCCGCGTGCCTTCGCCGCCACCGCGTACGGGTGGAACTTGCGCATCGGAGACAAGCCGCATTTTTCAACTTTGCTGGAAAATTTCATGTTGTGCTCCTCCTTTTTTATTATGATGACCGCCGGTCATCCGCCGGTCATATTCAATACACGTATGATATCAGTCCAATGCTGGTTATATAGTATAACGGCTGCACTTTTCAAAGACAACTAAAATTTTGTCGGTAAACTGCATAAAATATCACGGGCAAAAATTGTCAACACTCACAGCTTTTCCGCGTCGCTCTCGCCATATATGGTGATACCGTGTGCCTTGAGCGCCTCCGCTGTCACGCCGTCGCCTGCGATCAGGCGGCGGGAAAAAGTTCCGTCGTAAATTTGCCCGCAGCCGCAGCTCGGGCTCTTTTCCTTGAGCACGGCAGCCTCGCAGCCGTTTTGCTGGCACAGCGCGAGAGCTGCCTCCGCGCCGCGGCGGTACGCCTCCGTCACGTCGCGGCCATCCGCTGTGACGACGCGCTCGCCCCGCCGTTCGCTGGGCACACGCGGCGTCGGGAGACCGCCGAGCTGTTCGGGGCAGACAGGAACAATTTCATATTTTCCCATCAACGCCTGCACGCGCGCGTCCGCTTTACTTTTTCCGTCGTAGCGGCAGGGCGTGCCGAGAAGGCAGGCCGACACGAGCAGCTTATCCATGCCGCACCTCCAACGCTTTCCCGTTGAGCTTCGCCTCCGCGAGCGTTTCGCCCTCGTAACGCAGCTTGAGCGAGAAAAACGGTACGTTTTCGTCGAGCAGGCGCAAAAAGATATTGTCGCCCTCCCACGCGGGCAGCGCCAGCAGATCTTTCTTTTTGATCCACGCAAGCTCGCCCTCATCGCAGTCCTTGAGCGTTCCCTCAAAGCCGTCGGCAGTGAAAAGGTGCATGTACTCGCTCTCCCACTTGTCCGACACGAATGTCACGATGCCGCGATAGCGGTAAGAGGTCAGGGCGAGGCCGGTCTCCTCCTTCGTTTCGCGCAGAGCGCACTCCTCCGGGCTCTCGCCCTCTTCAAACTTGCCGCCGATGCCGATCCACTTGTCGCGATTGCAGTCGTTCTCCTTTTTCGTGCGGTGCAGCATCAGGTATTCGCCGCCGCATTCAATATAAATGAGCGTCGTGTTCACGGCGCGATAGATGCTACTGCTCATGATACTCCCTCCCCAAAGGGTCTTTTTGTCAGTATAAAAGATGGCGGCAAAAATTGCAAGTGAAGGCGCCGTTCAGAAAATCGCGCATTTTTCGAATTTGTGCTTGACTTTGCTGTGATTTTTGGTATAATCATTTTTGCTGTCGAGCGCACCGATACGCAGCAGTATCGAAGCGGTCATAACGAGCACGACTGGAAATCGTGTGTACGCCAAAAGCGTACCGAGAGTTCGAATCTCTCCTGCTGCGCCAAAAAGAACACCACCCAACAGGGTGGTGTTCTTTTTTGTATCCAGAGATTCGAACAGGGCATAAGCGAAGCGAAAAAACGCCCCAGTGGGGCGTTTAGTGCCCGCCTACACCGTCGTGGCATCACGATCGACGCGACTTGCCCAGTCCCGTCGATCGTGCCACTTCCTCGAAAGCGGCTCACTTTCTCTGCCACTGGCAGCGTTTCGCCGCTTTCCGTGTCGCGGTGTGGTAACACCGCGAGCGAATCTCTCCTGCTGCGCCAAATAAAACCACCATCTTTCGATGGTGGTTTTATTTTTTACTCAGCGCTCTCAGCGAGCTGGGCTTTTCTCCCTTTACTCCCCCAGCATCTCTCCTGCGGCGAGGACGGCGTTGCGAACGCACTGCGCGCAGGGACAGAGGACCTTGCCGGTCTCCACGCCCTTTAAGTCCTTGCAGATCGTCGCGCCGCTCTTTTCCTGAAAGCTCGTAAGGATGCTGCGGGCCGTGCGCGGCGTGCCCTTGCCGTCCGTCACGCTGCCCGCGGCCATCACCGCGCCGATCAGCGCGCCGCAGGTGGCCTGCATGCAGCCCATGCCCGCGCCGTAACCCGCGCCGAGCTTCATCAACGTATCGTGGTCGACGGGAATTTTATCCTCCCACGCGCACAGCACCGACTGGGTGCAGTTGCCCTTTCCCGCGGCAAATGTTTCCACCGCCAGCTCGGCGCGCTCTTCAATCGTCATTGTTTCTATCTCCTTTGCTTTTTGATCCATTCCGACTTGCCGGTCGTTTCCCCTATCGTACTCACAACGGCGCGCAAAGTCAACCGCCGCGCGTGCTGGATTTTTGCCCGCAGCCGTGCTATGATGGAGAAAATCACCACAAGAGGATTCCCAATGAAGAAACAACTGACCGCGTGGCTGCTCGCGCTCGTGATGCTCTTCTCGCTCGTCGGCTGTGGCGCGGATGCGCCGGTGCAGGACGATTCCAGCCTGCCGCAGCAGGAGCAGCAGGATGCGCAGAACGCACCGTCCGAAGACGCCGATACGCTAAGCGACGACGATGCATCCGCCCCTCAAATCGACGAGGACGGTACCTACACGACCAAGGACGACGTCGCGCTCTATATCCACACCTACGGACATTTACCGGACAACTTCATCACCAAGAAAGATGCCCAGGCCCTCGGCTGGCCGGGCGGGTCGCTCGAGCCCTACGCGCCGGGCAAATGCATCGGCGGCAGCCGGTTCGGCAACTACGAAGGTCTCTTGCCCGAGGCGGACGGACGCACCTACACCGAATGCGACATTGACACGCTGGGCGCGGATTCGCGCGGGGCCAAACGCATCGTCTTCTCAAACGACGGCCTCATTTACTACACCGAAGACCACTACGAGACCTTTGAACTGCTGTACGGAGAGGAGTGATGGCCATGCGCTTTGTATTAGATGTCTCCGCCTGCGAGACCGCTGAAGACCTGCACCGCGCGCTCGCGGAGGGTCTTCACTTTCCCGCGTGGTACGGCGGCAATCTCGACGCCCTGCACGACTGCCTGACGGACCTGAATGAGCCGACGGAGCTGATCGTCCGCGGCACTTCGGCGCTTGACGAGCTGCTCGGTCGCCGCGCCAACGCCTTCCGCCGCGTGCTCAATGACAGCGCAGAGGAAAATCCGAATCTCACCGTGCGGTTTGAAGAAGCGGTCCAGGACAGCATAAACTGAATTGAAAAAGAGGACGATAAGCGTCCTCTTTTTCGATTCTACGGAGAATTTACAAAAACTTCTCCCATTTCCGCCGCTTTCCATGGTATGATGAAAATAACCGATTATTCCTGATAGAAAGAGGAGACCGCTATGTCACAGGTGACCAAACGCGCGCTCGAGGCGTCGCTCAAAAATCTGCTGCTGCAAAAGCCCCTGAGCAAGATCACCATCAGCGATATCACGGAGGACTGCGGCATCAACCGCATGACGTTTTACTACCACTTCAAGGACATCTACGACCTTGTCGAGTGGTCGTGCCAGGAGGACGCCAGCAAGGCGCTCGCGGGCAACAAGACCTACGAGACGTGGCAGCAGGGTTTTTTGCAGCTCTTTAAGGCCGTGCAGGACAACAAGCCCTTCATTATGAACGTCTACCACTCCGTCAGCCGCGAGCAGGTGGAAAATTACCTCTACAAGGTCACCTACGATCTGCTCGAGGGCGTGGTCGAGGAGCAGGCGCAGGGCATGAGCGTGCGCGATGAGGACAAGGCGTTCATCGCAACGGTCTACAAGTATGCCTTTGTCGGTCTGATGCTCGACTGGATCAAAAACGACATGAAGGGCGACCCGCAGCTGCTCGTCGACCGGCTTGAGCTCGTCATCCACGGCAATGTCCGTGCCGCGCTCGAGCGGCTGCGCATCGACAAGGCGTGACTTCTTTTGCCGTTTTCATCAAAATTGCAGAATTGATAAGTTTCTTTACAGTTTTCCGGGCAGTGATAAGTTTCTTATCACCGCCCGCTTTCTGCTGATTGTTCTTTTCGCAAAACTGCGGTATGCTTTCACCATCGAAAGGAAAACATACCGTTGATTCCCAAGGTTGAATGTGTTTCGTGGATCAGCGGTTTCACAGACAGTTTGAAAGGAGAAATGATTTATGTATTATTCCAGCGGTAACTATGAAGCGTTCGCCCGTCCCAAGAAGCCCGAAGGCGTGGACAACAAGTCCGCCTATATCGTCGGCAGCGGCCTCGCCGCGCTGACTGCCGCCTGCTACCTCGTGCGTGACGGCCAGATGAAGGGTGAGCACATCCACGTTCTTGAAAAGGGCAATTTGCCCGGCGGCGCGTGCGACGGCTACAAGTTCGAAAACCTCGGCTACGTGATGCGCGGCGGCCGCGAGATGGACAACCATTTCGAGGTCATGTGGGACCTGTTCCGCTCCATCCCCTCCATCGAGACCGAGGGCGTGAGCGTGCTCGATGAGTACTACTGGCTCAACAAGGAAGACCCCAACTACTCCCTCTGCCGTGCCACCGAGAAGCGCGGTCAGGACGCGCACACCGACGGCAAATTTAACATTTCCGACAAGGGCGCGATGGAGATCATGAAGCTCTTCTTCACCCCCAACGAGCAGCTGCAGGACAAGAAGATTACCGACTTCTTCGATGACGAGGTCCTGAATTCCAATTTCTGGCTCTATTGGCGCACGATGTTCGCCTTTGAAAACTGGCACAGCGCGCTCGAGATGAAGCTCTATATCCAGCGCTATATCCACCACATTGGTGGCCTGCCCGACTTCACGGCGCTGCGCTTCACCAAGTACAACCAGTATGAGTCCATGATCCTCCCGATGGTCAAGTACCTCGAGAGCCATAACGTTCAGTTCCACTACGGCGTGCAGGTCGCAAACGTCGAATTCGACTGCTCTGACCCCAAACACAAGCTGGCTAAGCGCATCGACGTGATCCGCGAGGGCAAGAAGGAGGCCATCGACCTCACCGAAAATGACCTCGTCTTCATCACCAACGGCGGCTGCGTTGAGAATTCCTCCATGGGCAGCCAGAACACCCCCGCCCAGTTCAACACCGAGCTCAAAGAGGGCGGCGGCTGGGATATGTGGCGCAAGATCGCCGCGCAGGACCCGTCCTTCGGTCATCCCGACAAGTTCTGCCATGACCCCGAGCAGACCAACTGGATGAGCGCCACCGTCGAGACCCTCGACCAGAAGATCATTCCCTATATCAAAAATATCTGCAAGCGCGACCCGTTCACCGGCCATGTCGTCACCGGCGGCATCGTCACCGTGAAGGATTCCTCCTGGCTGATGAGCTGGACCATCAACCGCCAGCCGCAGTTCCGCACGCAGCCCAAGGACCACTGCCTCGTCTGGGTCTACTCCCTCTTCACCGACAAGCCGGGCGATTATATCAAAAAGCCCATGCGCGAGTGCACCGGCAAGGAGATCTGCATGGAGTGGCTGTACCACGCCAACACCGTCCCCGTTATGATGCCGTATATCGACGCGTTCTTCATGCCGCGCGCCTATGGCGACCGCCCGAACGTCGTGCCCGAGGGCAGCGTCAACTTCGCCTTCCTCGGTCAGTTTGCCGAGACCCCGCGCGACACGATCTTCACCACCGAGTATTCCATGCGCACCGGCATGGAGGCCGTCTATACGCTGCTGAACGTCGACCGCGGCGTGCCCGAGGTCTGGGGCAGCGTGTATGATGTGCGTGACCTGCTCAACGCAACTGTCAAGCTGCGCGACGGCAAGAAGGCCACCGACATGGACATGGGCTTCATGGAAAAGATGGCCGTCAAGAAGGCCCTCGGCAAGATCGAAGGCACCGACATCGAAAAGCTCCTCAAGGAGTACGGCGTCATCTGAGCCATCGCACCTCACAAAAAGTGAACACAGCAAGGAAGGGCGGGAGCACAAGCTCCCGCCCTTCCTTTGTTGCACGTTATGTCAATTAAAATCAGTTCTTTGTCAGTACACACTTGTCACAGGGAGTTAGGCCTCGCCCCATCGCCTCGGCCAACGTTGCCTCATAATAAGTACCACCATTGCAGGTACTGGAATAGTGGTAGCGTTTTCCTGTTTTCGTCACATAGATATGCTCACCTTTTGTCTTATTTGCAACTGCTGCAGTCTGTGTTTCATTGTACCATGTGACGACGCAGCCAAGAGATTCCGAAACAAAGCGTGCTGGCACCATAGTTCGGTTTCCAATAATCTGTGCGGGCACATCCAGTGTGTACGGCACATCGTTGACGTAGGCAGTCGTATTATCAATTTGAATCGTAACAACCATGTCATTCAGTGTACCGGTAGCTGTGCGGGTATCGTTGTCCCATGCGACCTCTGCACCCAGATACTCAAAAATTGCCCTCATCGGCACAAGCGTACGACCACCTACCAACTGCGGCGGCACATCGGTCTGCACCAACTCTGTGTCGACATACAGCTCGACTGCGTTGACAGACAGGCAGAGCAGTAGTGTGCAGGACAGCAGGCCAAGCATCAATGCAAATAGCTTTTTCATTGTTTCTCTCCTCTCTCGTTATACAAATAATTTAATCAGGGGATTCCTGTTATTTTCATTATATCCGTCGTTGTATATAAGTCAACAAAGAAAGGGCGGGAGCTAAAGCTCCCGCCCTTTCTTTGCGCTCTCGCGCCTATTTCACCGGTGCATTAAGTCGCTCAGCGCGCCGTCCACGGCGGTACCCATCTGCTGCATGGTGCGGCCCACGCAGGTCTTCATGGCTTTGCGCTTTTCTGCGACGGTCATGCCGATGATCGCGCCGGCGGCCATACCGGCAGCCATACCGCGCCAGAATGCGGTATCACACATATCGATCACTCCTTTGCTCACGCGCTTAGTCTGTCCGCACAAGATCGCGTCATACGCGGCAATTTTTGCCGCAAATCGCCCTTGCTGAATGCCTCTTTTCGGCCTATAATGAAAATGAGAAAAAATGAGCATGAAGGAGAACCATATGACCACGATTTATCTCATCCGCCACGCCGAGGCCGAAGGCAACCTCTATCGCCGCGCGCACGGCTGGTACAACAGCACCATCACCGACCGCGGCTACCGCCAGATCGCCGCACTCACCAAGCGCTTTACCGACACGAAATTTGACGCCGTTTATTCAAGCGACCGTTTCCGCACGATGATCACGGCGCTTTCCATCTATAAAACGCACGGTCTGCCGCTGCGCACCGTCCGCACGCTGCGCGAGATCGACGTGGGCTATTGGGAGGATACGCCCTGGGCCGAGCTTGAGCGCACCGATCCTGAACAGCTCGCGAATTTCAGCAACGACTCGCAGAACTGGCACGTCCCCGGCTGTGAAAGCTTTGCCGAGGTGCGCGAGCGGATGCGCAAGGCGCTCACCGAGATTGCCGAGGCGCACCCGAACGGCACGGTCGCCGTTTTCTCCCACGGCATGGCGATGCGCATCATCGTCGGCACACTTCAGGGCATGACGCTGCACGAAATCGACAGGACCGGCCACGCGGAAAATACTGCCGTCGCCAAGCTCGAATACGAAAACGGGAGTTTTAATGTCGTCTTCCGCGACGACGCGTCCCACCTCGGCGATGACATCGCCACCATCCGCAAGCAGCCGTGGGTCAACGACCCGAAGGGCTTTGAGGGCGGCATCTATTACCGCTCCTCGGGCGAAAGCGGACACTTCGACGTGATGCACGGCGGCGATGTCATCGGCGCGGTCAGCGTTGTCTCCTGCCGCGGCGGTGTGGGCACGATCGGCGAATTCTGGCTCGAGGAGGACGCGCAGAAGCGCGACCTCGGCGAAAAGCTCGTCGGTCAGGCTCTCTCCTATGCGCGCTCGCGCGGCTGCTCCATTCTCTCGACCGGCCGCATCCCGAAGAGCAATGCAGTCGGCCTCCACTGCGCGGAAAAGTGGGGCTTCCACCCCGTCTGCGAGGATGCGGAAAGCGTCACTTTTGAGAAGAATTTTGAATACGATGAGGAATCCTGCTGGAAGAGATTGCAGGAAGTTATCGAAAAATGAAGAAAAAGAAGATCGAAAAGGCTTTTCTGCCGGTCTCGAAGGACGAGATGGTCGAGCGCGGCTGGTACTACTATGACTTCCTCGTCGTCACGGCGGATGCGTATATCGACCACCCGAGCTTCGGCACGGCGATCATCGCACGCGTGCTGGAGCACGAGGGCTACCGCGTGGCCGTGCTCGCCCAGCCGGACTGGCACAGCGCGGACGCTTTCCGCGCGATGGGCCGTCCGCGCTACGGCGTGATGATCGGCGGCGGCAACATTGACTCGATGGTCGCGCACTACACGGCGGCAAAAAAGCGCCGCACGCAGGACCTCTACTCCCCCGGCAGCCGCATGGGTCTTCGCCCCGACCGCCCGACCATCGTATACGCCAACCGCTGCCGCGAGGCCTTCGGCGACGTCCCCATCGTCGTCGGCGGACTGGAGGCAAGCCTGCGCCGCTTTGCGCACTACGACTACTGGGACGATAAGGTCCGCCGCGCGCTCATTTTCGACGCGCAGGCCGACCTGCTCGTTTACGGCATGGGCGAATACGCCACACGCGAGATCGCGCGCCGGCTCTCCAAGGGCGAAAAGGCGGATACCTTGACAGATATTCGCGGCACGGCGTTTGTGACGCGCACGCCCGAAGTCTGCGCCTTCGACCACGTCGAGTGCCCGTCATATGAAGAGGTGTGCGGGGACAAGCACGCCTACGCGCTCGCGACAAAGCTCGAATACGAGGAGCACGACCCCATTCGCGGCAAAGCGCTCTGGCAGGCGCACGGGCGCGACACGCTCGTCGTCAATCCGCCCGCGATGCCGCTTTCGCGCGAAGAGCTCGACGAGGTCGCCGAGCTCCCCTACATGCGCGAGGTGCACCCGATGTACGACGCTCTCGGCGGCGTCGCCGCCATCGAGGAGGTGCGCTTTTCCGTCGCGCACAACCGCGGGTGCTTCGGCGGATGCAACTTCTGCTCGCTGGCGTTCCATCAGGGGCGCATGATCACCTCGCGCTCGATCGAATCCTGCGTGCGCGAGGTCGAGGGCTTCACCCACGACCCGAAGTTCAAGGGCTACGTCCACGACGTCGGCGGTCCGAGCGCCAACTTCCGCCATCCGTCGTGCAAGGATCAGCTGAAGCGCGGCATGTGCCGCAATAAAAACTGCCTCGCTCCCTACCCCTGCAAAAATCTCGATCCCGACCACTCGGAATATGTCGAGCTGCTGCGTCGTCTTCGCGCGATCCCCGGCGTGAAGAAGGTCTTCGTCCGCTCGGGCATCCGGTATGACTATCTGCTCGAGGACAAGGGAAGTCCCTTTTTGTCCGAGCTCGTCAAATACCACATCTCCGGCCAGCTCAAGGTCGCGCCCGAGCACTGCGTGGCGGGCGTGCTCGACTACATGGGAAAGCCGCACTTCGACGTGTTTGAAAAATTCTGGGACAAATACCGCTCCGTGAACGAGAAGAACGGGCGCGAGCAGTATCTCGTGCCCTACCTCATGTCGTCCCACCCCGGCTGCACGCTCGAAGACGCCGTGCAGCTCGCGGAATTTCTGCACTCCACGGGGCATAAGCCCGAGCAGGTGCAGGACTTCTACCCCACGCCCGGCACGCTCTCGACCTGCATGTACTACACCGGCATCGACCCGCGCGATATGGCGCCCGTTTTCGCCGAGACAACGCCGCACGGCAAGGAATTGCAGCGCGCGCTGCTCCAGTGGTTCCGCCCCGACAAGAAAAAGCTCGTCATCGAGGCGCTCAAAAAGGCCGGACGCGAGGACCTCATCGGCTACGGGCCAAAGTGCCTTGTCCGCCCGTACGGCGATGACCGCGCGATGCCGCACGGCAAATCCGGCGGCGGTAAAAAGCCCTCCGCCGCTCAGCCCGGCGGCCGCAGAAACGACGCGCCCCGCGGCGGGCAGAACCCGAAGAACAGCGGCGCTGACAAGCCGAAAAACTTTAAGCGCAAATCCGGCTGGGCCAAGCCAAAGCCCACGGCAAAGAGCAAAAAGAGATAAAAAATGCTTGCAAAGCGATCGCTTTGCAAGCATTTTTCTTTTACCGCTCTTATATTCACTTGCCAGGCGACAGAAAAAAGCCCATGGGTTTGCAAAATCCATGGGCTTTTTGACGAAATGAATCAATATCCGCTCACTGATAATCGCTCAGCAGGAACATCGACTTGATCGCGACGACCTCGTCGTATTCCTCCTGCGAGACCTGCACGTCGGCGTTGAGCGCCTTGAGGTCAGATTTCAGCACCTCGAGCGCCTCATCTGCGCTCTGGGCGCGGCCCTCGCGCAGGATGCGGATCATGCGCGTGAGCACGACGGGGTGCGCATAGCGCGCTGGCAGCGGAAAATCGTCCGGCAGGACGTGGGCAAGGTTGGCCTGTGCCTCTTCCCAGGCGCGGGCGACGGCCTTTTTGTTGTTCTTCGCCGTGGGCAGCACGTGCGCGCCCGAGAAGAAAAAGATCGCCGCAAAGCCGAAGAGGGCAAAATACATGCCGAAATCTCCGCCGTTGCGCCACGAGATGATGCCGTACACCAGCGCCGCTGCGCCCGCCAGCACGATGGCCAGCGCGACCCAGCGGTAAGCGGGGTTTGTATGCTGGTTCACACGCTTGGCTCTGGCCGCCTTGGAGAGCCGGTCTGTCAGCTCAGGGTAACCGGAGAGGAACTTCTGCGCCTTTTCCAGATCTTCTTTCGCGCTCTGCGCGTCGCTCGTCAGCTCGGAAAGATAGCGCGCAGCCTCTTCCTTTGCCTTCTGCTCCAAGCGCTGCTCGCCGCCGACGCTCAGCGTCGGGATCTCGGGATGCACTTCCCCGATATAGGCGAGCATCGCGTCCACGTCTTCCTCGCGCTTGAAGGTACACTGCTTTTCCTTCCCGCCGTCATACTGCACCACAAGGTATGGGATCGCGCCGAACGCGCCCTTGCCCGAAAAGCCGCCCTGGCTCATCGCCACGCGCTTGAAGACGCGGCGCACCGACGAAAAGGCGACATAGTAGCGCCGGTCGATAAAATAGCTATTCAAAAACAGCGCCTCTTCCCCCACGCCGCAGGGGCCGAAGCGCTTGCAGGACTTCTTGTCCGCGGCGACGGCTTCGGCGTTGAGACTCGTTTCGCCAAGGCGCACAGGTGCAAAAATCATAAGGCTCCTCCAAAATCTGAAAAAAGCGGTGGGAGAGGATTCTCCCACCGCTCTACGAATGGTTTACTTGTGCAGCGTCTCGTAGTGAGGCTGGGGATTGCGCTTCTTGATGGTGTACAGGAAGATGCCCAGGAACACGATGGCAACAATGATGCCGACAGGGTAAGCAACGGCAGTGTTGTAAACGGTCGCGCCTTCAGCAGTCTTGGTATTCAGGAACTGGCCGAGGCACTCGTTGCCCAGCAGGAAGTACGTCACGGACACAGCGCTCATAAAGGTAGCGGGGACAGCGGTGATCCAGTAGTTCTTCTTATCATAGAAGAGGTACATGGAAGCGGCCCACAGAACGATCATGGCGAGGGTCTGGTTCGTCCAGCTGAAGTAACGCCAAATGACAGTGTAGTCGATCTTGCCGAGGGCATTGCCGATACCGAGGATCGCGCCGACGCCGAGGACGGGCACGCAGAGCATCAGGCGGTTCTGCCACTTCTTCTGGTCGATCTTGAACCAGTCGGCCAGAACAAGACGGGCGGAACGGAACGCCGTATCGCCGGAGGTGATGGGGCAGGCGATAACGCCGAGCATGGCGAGCGCGATGCCCACGCCGCCCATGGTCTTGGAGCAGACGTCGTAAATGGCAGCGGACTGACCGTTGGCGAGAGCCGCGGCAAGGCCGGTGTTCAGACCGCCGGTGACCTCATACAGCGAGCAGCCGGCAGCAGCCCAGATCAGAGCGATAACACCCTCGCAGACCATCGCGCCGTAGAAGACGAAGTGGCCCTGCTTCTCGCTCTTCATGCAGCGAGCCATCAGGGGGCTCTGCGTGGCATGGAAGCCGGAGATCGCGCCGCAGGCAACGGTGATGAACATGAAGCTCCACACCGGGGTGCCCGAGGGATGCATGGAGCCGAAGTTGTTCCAGATCTCGGGGATGGTGTACTCAGGCTTGGTGAAGATGCCGACGGCAACACCGATGGCCATGATGATCAGGCAGATACCGAACAGGGGGTAAATCTTACCGATGATCTTATCGATGGAAATGAAGGTCGCGATGAAGTAGTAGACAAGAACAATGATGAGCCAGAACAGGGTCGTTGCGACGATGCCCTCGTGGCCGCCGTTCTTGAACAGGGTGACGATCAGACCGGCAGGGCCAACCGCAAAGACCGTACCGACCATAACGAGCAGCACCACGCTGAACACGCGCATGACGTTCTTCATTGCGCCGCCCAGATAGATACCGGCGATCTCGGAGATGGAAGCACCTTCATTACGCTCGCTCATCATACCGGAGAAATAGTCGTGAACCGCACCGGCAAAAATCGTACCGAAGGTGATCCACAGGAACACGATGGGACCCCACAGAGCACCCTGCAGGGCACCGAAGATGGGGCCGAGGCCCGCGATGTTCAGAAGCTGGATCATAAACAGCTTCCACTGCGGCAGAACCACATAGTCCACGCCATCGTTGATCTTGACAGCCGGCGTTTCACGGTCGTCAGGGCCGAAGGTCTTTTCGACGATGCCACCGTAAACGAAGTAGCCGCCGATCAGCAATGCGAGGCAGATCAGAAAGCTAAACATTTTTCTCCTCCTATTTTTATTACAAATGTTTGCCTTGCAGGAGAATTTCCCCTGCGTTTCGCCTGATTATAATAATTTTTTGGAGAAAAAAGTCAATCGTCAAAATGAACAAATTTTGAATGAATATCATTTCATTCGAGCTGGATATTTGTTTTTCCCTTATGCGCGGATGACCTGCTCGATGGCCGCTAAAAGCTCGTCGTAGCCCTCAAAAGCGGGCAGATGCGGGTAGTCGTGCTTGATCTTTTCCGTCGTGCGGAACAGGAAGCCCGCCTTGGACGCTTCGATCATTTCGAGGTCGTTGTAGCTGTCGCCGCTGGCGATGGTCTCAAAGCCGATGGACTGAAGGCCGCGCACGGTCGTAAGCTTGGAATGCTCGCATCTCATCTTGATGCCGCTGATGAATCCGTCGGCGTCCACCTCGAGAGAGTTGCAGAAAATGGTCGGCCAGCCGAGTTTTTTCATCAGCGGTTGTGCAAATTCCTCAAAGGTGTCGCTCAAAATGATGGCCTGCGTCTCAGATCTCAGCTTGTCGAGGAATTCTTTCGCCCCCGGCAGCGGGTCAATGCGCGCGATGGTCTCTTGAATTTCCTTGAGTCCCAGGCCGTGCTCGCGGAGCACGCCCAGGCGCCATTTCATCAGCTTGTCGTAGTCCGGCTCGTCGCGCGTGGTGCGCGTCAGCTCGGGAATGCCGCTCTCGCGGGCAAATTCGATCCAAATTTCGGGGACGAGCACGCCCTCCATATCAAGGCAGGTAATATACATGTTTATTCTCCTTTATCACTTTTCCGCCGCGGCCTTGCCGAGCACGTAGTCGAGCATCTCGCCGCGGTCGATCACGTCGCGGTGACGCACCGCGCGGGAGCGTAGGTCGGCAAGATTCTTCGGCACGGGCACGCCCGTGACCTTGTGGAGCCGCTCCATCACGTCGAACTCGTCGCCCTCGGCCTTTTCGCCGATGCCCTCGAGCACGGCGGCGGGGAATTTATAAGGAGAGGCAGTGGAGAGCACGACGACGGCGTTGTGCTCGGGGTTCGCCTGCTTGTACTGCTGCGCCACGTCCCAGGCGACCGCCGTGTGCGTGTCGCAGAGGTAATGGTCGTCCTTCCAGACCTTGCCGATGGCGGTTTTCGCACCCTCGTCGTCGCAGAAGCCTGCCCAGAAGAGTTCGTGCAGCTTTTCGAGCATGTCCGCGGGCACCTCGTACTCACCGTTTTCGCTGAGCTGCTTCATCAGATCCGCGATGAGCTTGTCGTCGCCGGAGAGGAGATAGAGCAGGCGCTCCAAGTTGCTGGAGACGAGAATGTCCATCGAGGGGGACACGGTCTTGTAGAAGGGGCGGCGGCGGTCATAGCGGCCCATGCGCAGGAAGTCGGTCAGCACATTGTTGGCGTTGGACGCGCACACGAGCTTGCCGACGGGAAGGCCCATTTCTTTGGCAAAGTAGCCTGCGAGGATATCGCCGAAGTTGCCGGTCGGCACGACGTAGTCGACCTTGTCGCCCGGCTGGATGCGGCCAGCCTGCACGAGGTCGGCGTACGCTCTATAATAATAGACGACCTGCGGGGCGAGGCGGCCGATGTTGATGGAGTTGGCCGAGGACAGGCGAACGCCCTTACCCTTGAGCAGCTGATCCTTGCTGACAGCGGAGAAGATTTTCTTCACGCCGGTCTGCGCATCGTCGAAATTGCCGCGCACCGCGCACACGCAGACGTTTTCGCCCGCCCGCGTCGCCATCTGCGCCTGCTGTACGGCGCTCACGCCGCCGTGGGGGTAGAAGACGATGATCTTCGTGCCCGGCACATCGCAGAAGCCCTCCATCGCCGCCTTGCCGGTGTCGCCGGACGTGGCGGTCAGGATCATGATCTCGTCGTCCACGCCGAGCTTTTCCTTCGACGCGGTCATCAGGCGCGGCAGCATCGAGAGCGCCACATCCTTAAAAGCGCTCGTCGGCCCGCGGAAAAGCTCGAGGATGAAGTCCTCACCGACGGGGACGGTCGGGGTCAGGTGGTCGGTCTCAAACTTGCCGGTATAGCCGTCGTGGACGAGCTTTGTCATCTCCGCTTCCGAAAAGTCGGGCAGGAGCTTGGATAATATCTTCGTCGACATGGACATCGTGTCCATATTTAATACAGTAGTATAGTCGAACTTGACCTCGTCAAACGATGACATCGTGTAGAGGCCGCCGTCGGGGGCAAGGCCGTTTAAGATGGCCTGCGCGCTGCTGGCCTTTAAATTTTTGTCACGGGTGCTCTGATACTGCATGGATGTTTCCTCCTGTATCTCACGGGAAAAGTTTTTTTGTTTTCCCTATTGTATTTTCACAAACGCTATGTTATATTGTTTCCATCAAAAAGTCAAGTGTTTTTCTTCCGCGGACAGTTTCGGCGTAAGTCACAAATTCGTCCGCACTTGACGGAGTATCCAAAAAAGAAAGAAGGTCATTCCCCGTGAATATTGCGCTACTGGGCTTCGGCATCGTCGGTTCCCATTTTTATAAGCTGTGCGAGGGGCGAACCGATCTGCATGTTGCAGCTGTTCTCTCCCGCCGTCCCCGCCCGGAGCTCACATGCACCGTGACCGCCGATTACGACGAGATCGTGCGCGATCCCTCGATTGATATTGTGGTGGAAGTCATGGGCGGCATCGAGCCGGCGTACAGCTACCTCTGCGCGGCCATGCGTGCGGGCAAGCACGTCGTCACCGCGAACAAGCAGCTTATGTGCGCCCACTTTGAAGAGCTCACCTCCCTTGCAAAAGAAAAAGGCGTGGCGCTGCGCTGCACCGCCGCCGCGGGCGGCGGCATCCCCTGGCTCACCTCCCTCTCCCGCGCGTCCGAGCTCGATGAGATCAAGGCCGTCGAGGGCATTCTGAACGGCACAACGAATTACATGCTTTCCGCCATGACGAATTCCGGCGCGGATTATGCGCCCGCGCTGCAAAAGGCGCAGGAGCTCGGCTACGCCGAGGCCGACCCCACCGCGGACGTCGAGGGTCTGGACGCGCGCCGCAAGATCGTCCTCTCCGCCGACCTTGCCTTCGGCGTGAACATCAGGGAAGAGGACATCCCCTGTGTCGGTATCTCGTCCATCACCGCGGGCGACATCGCCAAGGCGAAGGACGAGGGCCTGACCTACAAGCTCATTGCCCGAGCGGAGAAAAACGGCCGTGCCGTGGCCGCGTTCGTCTGCCCGACGCTTTTCCCCTCCTCCGCGCCCGAGGCGCACACCGACGGCACCGGCAACCTCGTCACGCTGTTCGCATCGCGTTTTGGCAAGCAGAGCTTTTCCGGCGCGGGCGCAGGCGGCTACCCGACCGGCTCGAACGTGCTGCGCGACTGTCTCGACGTCGCCGACGGCTGCCGCAGCTTCTATGCTGACTCTTTCACCCCCTGCTCGGTGAACCTCTCCGGCACGCAGTGCAAGTGGCTGTTCCGCTGCATGGGCGAATACTTTACCCGCGAGTGCAGCGCCCGCGAGGCGTTCGACGCCTATGAATCTTACCGAAAGGACGACCCGCACGCGCTGCTTGCGCGCTACGCGGCCGAAGAGGAATAAACTCCATGCTCAAAGTTTTGAAATTTGGCGGTTCGTCGCTCGCCGACGCCCGCCAGTTCGCCAAGGTCAAGTCCATCGTGGAAGCCGACCCCGCCCGCCGCGTGGTCATCGTCTCCGCGCCGGGTAAGCGCTTCTCCGGCGACCATAAGATCACCGATCTTCTCTATCTCTGCGCCGCGCACATCAAGTACGGCGTTTCGTGCGAGGACATCTTCGCCATGATCCGCGACCGCTACAACGAGATCATCGCCGAATGTGGCCTGCACATCAGCCTCGACAAAGAATTCGACGCGCTGTGGGACAAGATGAAAAATGGCATCAGCCAGGATGAGCTCGCCTCGCGCGGCGAATACTTCTCCGCACGGCTGATGGCCGAATACCTCGGCTATGAGTTCGTCGACGCGGCCCGCTGGATCAAGTTCAAGTTCGACGGCACCGTCGATCAGGATGCGTCCTACGAGGCGCTGCGCTCCCTCGCCGAGGACCGCAGGGTCGTCATCCCGGGCTTCTACGGCGTGATGCCCGACGGGCACATCCGCACGTTCTCCCGCGGCGGCAGCGACATCACCGGCGCGCTCGCGGCGGCGGCGCTCGGCGCGGACGTGTATGAAAACTGGACGGACGTCTCCGGCATCCTGATGGCCGACCCGCGCATCGTCGACGATCCCGAGCCCATCCGCCGCGTGACCTACAGCGAGCTGCGCGAGCTGAGCTACATCGGCGCGCAGGTCCTGCACGAGGGCACGATCTTCCCCGTGCGCGAGAAGAACATCCCGCTCAACATCCGCAACACCAACGTGCCCGACCATCCCGGCACAATGATTATGGAATCCATCGGCGACGAGATGGATGAGGGCGGCTTCATCACCGGCATCGCCGGCAAGAAGGGCTTTTCCATCATCACCATCGCCAAGACCGGCATGTCGAGCGAACCGGGTTCTCTCCTGAAAATTCTCAACGTGCTCGCCAAGCACGAGGTCAACGTCGAGTATCTGCCGTCCGGCATCGACAACGTCTCGCTCGTCGTCTCGTCCGACAAGGTGTCCCGCTCACTCTACGAAATGCTGGGCGAGCTGCAAAAAGAGGTGCAGCCGAATAAGATAACCGTAACGGAGCACATCGCCATTGTCGCCGCCGTTGGCCGCAAGATGGCGTACCGTCCCGGCGTTTCCGGTAAAATTTTCGCCAAGCTCGGCGAAAACGGCGTGAACATCCGCATGATCACGCAGGGCCCCGAAGAGCTCAACATCATCGTGGGCGTGGAAGAAAAAGATTTCGAACAGGCCATCCGTGTCCTGTACAATAGTTTTGTGAAGGAGAATGTAGTATGAAACAGGTCAATGTCGGTATTCTCGGCGCCACCGGCGCCGTCGGTCAGGAAATGATCAAAATTCTCGAAGAGCGCAACTTCCCCGTTGCGTCCCTTCGTCCCATCGCAAGCGCCAGAAGCGCGGGCAGCAAAATCATGTTCCGCGGTCAGGAGTGCACCATCGTCGAGGCGTCTGACGACGCGTTTGAGGGCCTTGATATCGTCCTCGGCGCGGCCGAGAACGACATCGCCGAGCGTTTTGCCCCCTCGATCGTCAAGGCGGGCGCGGTGTTCGTCGACAATTCGAGCGCGTTCCGCCTCGACCCCAACGTCCCCCTCGTCATCCCCGAGATCAACCCCGAGGACGTGAAGTGGCACAAGGGGATCATCTCGAACCCCAACTGCACCACCATCGTGACCCTCGTCGCCATCAACGCCCTCGCCAAGGAGAGCCCCATCGAGACGATCATCGCCTCTTCCTACCAGGCCGTCAGCGGCGCGGGCAAGGGCGGCATCGACGAACTCAACAATGAGGTCAAGGCCCTTTCCGAGGGCAAGCACCTTGAGCCCAAGGTCTTCCAGTATCAGATCGCGTACAACATCATCCCCCAGATCGGCGGCGAGGCCTTCGAGGGCTACACCAGCGAGGAGATGAAGATGCAGAACGAGGGCCGCAAGATCCTCCACCTGCCCGAGATGAAGGTCAGCTGCACCTGCGCGCGCGTGCCCGTCATCCGCAGCCACAGCGTATCCGTCGTGCTGCGCACGAAGGAGAAGATCAGCGTCGAGCGTGCCAAGGAGCTCATCGCAAACGCCCCGGGCTGCAAGCTCGTCGACGACCTCAAGAACAAGGTCTACCCCATGCCGCTCGACACGTCCGATCAGGACATCGTCTATGTCGGCCGCATTCGTGAGGACCTGACCGACGAGCGCGGCCTGAACCTCTGGTGCTGCGGCGACCAGGTCCGCAAGGGCGCTGCCACCAACACCATCCAGATTGCGGAGCTGCTGCTCAAGTAAGGCTTTTTTAACCACAGATCGTTCCCCGTTTTCTGCCGCATAGCGGCGGAAAACGGGGAATTTTTTCGTTTCTGCACAGAAACGCCGATTTTGGCCCGCATTTTGCTATAAGCCGCTCATAAAGCGGTACAGGCACGTCATAAGCTGAACGTTAAGAGAGCTATTCTCTGATCCTTTGGCTGTTTTGTCAATGATCGGTGCACATTTCTTGTGTGTTTTCCCCATTTTTACCACAAACGGCAAGTTTCATTTGACTTTGTCCGCTGTGGGGACTATGCTGTAAGCAAGGATTGGAAACGTTACCGGTAAGGTTTTCGGAATCATCGCAGGGGGCGCGTCGGCATGACCATCAAGGATATTGCAAAGCTCGCAGACGTGAGCGTCAGCACCGTCTCCCGCGTGCTCAACGACCGTCCGGACGTGAGCGAGGATTCCCGCAGACGGGTCCGCGCCGTCATCGAGGCGCACCGGTATGTGCCGAACAACAGCGCCCGTGACCTCGTCAAGATCCGCTCTGACGCGGTCGGCCTTGTGGTGCGCGGTGTGCAGAATCCCTTCTACACCGACATCATCCACGCCATCGAGCAGAAGCTCGACGCCTCGGGCTACACGATGGTCATGCGCCAGATCCCGTCCGGCGACGACGAGATTCAGTGCGGCGCGGTGATGGAAAAGGAAAAGCGCCTGCGCGGCATCATCTTCCTCGGCGGACGCAGTGATTATTCGCCCGAGGAGGTATCGCTTCTCGGCGTGCCCTACGTCTGCTGCTCCTATACCAACTCCTACGGTACGCTGCCGCCGGAGTCGTACTCCTCCGTCTCCATCGCCGACGAGCAGGAGGCCTACCGCGCGGTCAGCGAGCTTTACAAAAACGGTCACCGCCGCATCGCCGTGCTGACCGCCAATCCCGACGACAGCTCGATCTCCCAGCTCCGCTATCTGGGCTATCAGCGCGCGCTGCGCGATTTTGGTCTCACGGAGCATCCGGAGGACCTGATCTGTGCCGAAGACTTCACCATTGCCAACGCCTACGCCGCCATGCAAAAGCGTCTGCGCTCCCCCACCGATTTTACCGCCGTGTTCGCCATTGCGGACGACATGGCCATCGGCGCGATGCGCGCCCTGCGCGAAAGCGGCCGCTCCATCCCCGAGGACTGCTCCGTCATCGCCATCGACGGCATCAGCGTCTCGGAATACATTCATCCCATGCTCACCACCCTCTGCCAGCCCATGACCGCCATGGGAGAGGCGAGCGTCGAGATCCTGCTCGACATCATCGAGGGACGCGGCGTTCATCGCCACGTCACTCTGCCGACCGCGCTGCGCGAGGGTGCGTCCGTGCGGCAGCCCAAGCACCGATTTTCCCGCGGGAACCCGCGTGAAAATAAATTTGAAAAGGAGTATTGATGAAATGAAAAAGTATCTTGCAATGATCCTTGCTCTTGTCATGGCGCTTTCTCTCGTCGCCTGCGGCGATAAGAAGGATGACTCCGCTGACAACAGCGACGGCGATACCGCCTCCGGCCGCGTCTACTGGCTGAACTTCAAGCCCGAAGCCGACGAGGCCCTGCAGAAGGTCGCCGCCATGTACACCGAGAAGACCGGTGTGCCCGTCACCGTTGTGACCGCCGCTTCCGGCACCTACAACGAGACCCTGACCGCCGAGATGGACAAGTCCGCTCCCCCGACGCTGTTCGTCGTGGGCAACCAGGCCGCTGTCGACACCTGGGGCGACTACTGCTATGACCTGAGCGGCACCGCCGTTGCCAACGAGCTCAATACCGACGCCTACAACCTCTATGACGCCGACGGCAAGCTCTGCTCCATCGGCTACTGCTACGAGTGCTACGGCATCATCGTCAACGAAGATCTGCTCGAAAAGGCCGGCTACACGCTTGGCGACATCACGAACTTTGAGACTCTCAAGGCCGTCGCTGAGGACATCCACGCCCGCGCTTCCGAGCTCGGCTTCGACGCCTTCACCTCCTCTTCCATGAGTGACGATTCCAGCTGGCGCTTCACCGGCCACCTCGCGAACCTCGAGTATTACTACGAGTCCGTGGACGATCCCGACGCCTGGAAGGAATGCCCGTCTTCCATCAAGGGTACCTACATGCAGAACTACAAGAACCTGTGGGATCTGTACATCAACAACAGCGCCGTGAATCCTGCTGATCTCGCTGCCGGCGGCTTTGACGCGGCGGACGAGTTCGGCAAGGAGCAGGCCGTGTTCTATCAGAACGGCTCCTGGGAGTGGGCCAAGCTCACCGGTACCGGCGACGGTCAGTACGGTCTTGACAACCTGTCCATGATCCCGTTCTACTGCGGTGTTGCGGGCGAAGAGAACGCGGGTCTCAACTGCGGCACCGAGAACTGCTGGGCTGTCAACGCCAAGGCTTCCGAGGAAGACATTCAGGCCACGCTCGAATTCATGAACTGGATGGTCACCGATCCCGAGGTCTCCCGTATGCTGGTCGATGAATTCGCCGCCATGCCCTATAAGCAGGCTGCCGAGTCCACCAACGGCTTCCTCGCCGACGCCAACGACTACACCACCAACGGCAACTACATCATGCCCTGGGTCACCAACTTCCAGCCGAACGTTGACGCCTACCGCGCTGCGCTCGTCTCCGCGATGAACCAGTACGACGCCGACCAGAGCGATGCCAACTGGGAGCTCGTCAAGACCGCGTTTGTCGACGGCTGGGCCACGCAGTACGCTGCCGCCAACGGTTAAGCCGCTTTTAAAAAAGCAAGCGCATCTGAAAAGCACAAATGAGAGGGGCGGGCGATTTCGCCCGCCCCTCCCTGCATATCACGGCGAGCGCCGCATGAAGCGCCCGCCGTGCAGAAACAAAACGCAATATTCTATCTTTGGCTGGGAGTTGATCGAATTGAAACATAAGCACAGCAACGCTGCGGTCAACAGCTCGATGATCCGCCGCCCGATCCGCCGCTGGTTCCCGCTCTTTATGGGGCCCATGGTCTGCGCGTTCATCATCGGCTTTGTCTATCCGTTCTGCAAGGGCATCTATCTCTCCTTCTGCAAATTCAAGGTCACGAGCGACGCGCATTTTGTCGGCCTTGAAAACTACCGCCGCGCGTTTCAGGATGCGAGCTTTGTGCATTCGTTCTGGTTCACGGCGCTGTTTGCCGTCATATCGCTCGTGCTCATCAACGTGCTGGCCTTCGCTGTAGCCTATGCGCTCACGCAGGGTATCAAGGGCAGCAACCTGTACCGCACGGTGTTCTTCATGCCGAACCTCATCGGCGGCATCGTGCTCGGCTACATCTGGTCGATGATCTTCGACGGCATCCTCTCGCGCTACGGCACGTCGATCCTGCTCAACTCAAAGTACGGCTTCTGGGGGCTCATCATCCTGATGTGCTGGCAGCAGATCGGCTACATGATGATCATTTACATCGCGGGCCTGCAAGCCGTGCCCGAGGACATGCTCGAGGCCGCGAAGATCGACGGTGCGAGCCGCTGGCAGACGCTTTGGAAAGTCACGATCCCAAATGTAATGCCGTCCATCACGATCTGCACGTTCTTATCGCTCACGAACGGTTTCAAGCTCTTCGACCAGAATCTCGCCCTCACGGGCGGCCAGCCCTATACCATCCTGTCCGACGGCAGCTCGATCAAAGAGACCGAAATGCTCGCGCTGAACATTCTCAACACGTTCTACGGGCAGAACGCCAACTCGCGCGGCACCGCGCAGGCCAAGGCCGTGCTGTTCTTCATCCTCGTCGCGACCATCGGTCTTCTCCAGCTCAGTGCCAACCGCAAAAAGGAGGTGCAGCAGTAATGAACAAGCGCTCTCTTTCCGCAGAAGCCCGCCGCAAGACGATCCTCTCCATCGTGCTCGGCGTCATCTGCGTCATCTATGTGCTGCCGGTCCTCACGGTGGTCATCAACTCCTTCAAGCTCAACACCTATGTCAAGACCGACACGTTCGCCCTCCCGAACGCGGAGAACTTTGCCGGCTGGGCGAACTTCATCAAGGGCCTGACGTTCGGCAACTACCCATTCTTAAAATCCGCGGGCTACAGCTTGTTTATCACCATCGTCTCGACCGCGCTGATCCTGCTCTGCACGTCGATGGCCGCGTGGTACATCGCGCGTGTGGACAGCAAATTCTGCCGCATGGTCTATTATCTCTGCATCTTTTCGATGGTCGTGCCGTTCCAGATGGTGATGTTCACACTGTCGAAGACGGCCGATACCCTCAAGCTCAATACCCCCTGGACCATCCCCATCATCTACCTCGGCTTTGGCGCGGGGCTTGCGATTTTCATGTTCGTCGGCTTTGTCAAATCCATCCCGCTTGAAATTGAGGAGGCAGCCGCCATCGACGGCTGCGGCCCGCTGCGCACGTACTTCTCCGTCGTGCTGCCGATGCTGCGGCCCACGATGATCTCTGTCGGCATTCTCGAGATCATGTGGGTGTGGAACGACTATCTGCTGCCCTATCTCGTGCTCGACCGCACGAAGTACATGACCATCCCCATCCACATCCAGTACCTCAAGGGCAGCTACGGCACCGTCGACCTCGGCGCGACGATGGCGCTGATCCTGTTGAGCATCATCCCTGTCATCGTGTTCTACCTGCTGTGCCAGAAGTACATCATCAAGGGCGTGGCCGCAGGCGCGGTAAAGGGTTAACACCTTTCATCCTTCATTTTCCAGAAAGAAGTGGTTCCATTGATCGAACGTTCCTCCGGCATTCTGATGCCGATCTCGTCCCTTCCCTCGCCCCACGGCATCGGCACGATGGGCAAGGCCGCCTATGACTTTGCCGACTTTCTCGCCGCCGCGGGTCAGAAATACTGGCAGCTCTTGCCGCTCGGCCCGACGAGCTACGGCGACTCGCCGTATCAGAGCTTTTCGTCCTTTGCGGGTAACCCGTATTTCATCGACTTGGACTTGCTCGTCAAAGATAAGCTCCTGACGCGCGCGGAGGTCAACGCCTGCGACTGGGGCGACGATCCCCGCTATGTCGACTACGGCAAAATCTACGCGAGCCGCTTCACGTTGCTCGAAAAGGCCAAGACGCGCGGCTTTACGCGCGACCGCGAGGCCGTCGCGGCATTTGAGCGGGAAAATGAGCGCTGGCTGCCGAACTACGCCCTCTTCATGGCGCTCAAGCGCCACTTCGGCATGAAGTCCTGGACAGAATGGGACGATGAGGACATCCGCTGCCGCACAAGCAGCGAGGTCATCGAGCGCTACCGCGCCGAGCTGCGCGAGGATGTGGAGCTTTTCACTTACATTCAGTTTCTCTTCTTCCGCCAGTGGGAGGCACTCAAGGCGTACATCCACTCGCTCGGCATCCGCATCATCGGCGACCTGCCCATCTATGTGGCGATGGACTCCGCCGACGTGTGGGCAGAACCCGAAATGTTCCAGCTCGACGAGCACAACGTGCCCACCGAGGTCTCCGGCGTCCCGCCTGACTGCTTCAGCGAGGACGGGCAGCTCTGGGGCAACCCGCTCTACAACTACGAGGCCATGGCGAAGGACGGCTTCGGCTGGTGGATCCGCCGCATCGGCGGCGCGCAGAAGCTCTACGACGTCATCCGCATCGACCATTTCCGCGGCTTCGAGAGCTACTGGGCCATTCCCTACGGCGAGACGACCGCCAAAAACGGCCGCTGGGTCAAGGGCCCCGGCATGTCGCTCGTCGGCGTGCTGACCGGCTGGTTCCGCGACCTCGATTTCATCGCCGAGGACCTCGGCTATCCCTCGCCCGAGGTCGTGCAGCTGCTCTCCGATTCCGGTCTTCCCGGCATGAAGGTCCTCGAGTTTGCGTTCGACTCGCGCGACCCGAGCGACTACCTGCCGCATAGCTGCAACTTCAACAGCATTTGCTACACCGGCACGCACGACAACGCGCCCCTCGCCCTCTGGCGCACGGAGGCGGATAAGGCGGACATCGCGTTCGCGAAGAAGTACCTCGGTCTCAATGACGAGGAGGGCTTCAACGCCGGCATCATCCGCGGCGGCATGAGCTGCCAGAGCAGGTTGTTTGTCGCACAGATGCAGGACTATCTGGGCCTTGGCAAGGGCTGCCGCATGAACACCCCCGGCACGAGCAGCGGCAACTGGCAGTGGCGCATGCTGAGCGGCGAGGCGAGCAAAAAGCTCGCAAAGTCCATCCACGAGACGACCCGCATCTACGGGCGCCTGTAATGAAAATATGGCACGGCGGTTTTGGGCATACGCCCAAAACCGCCGTGTTTCGTTATATTTCGGCAGAATATTACGAATTGTATTTATAATGGGGGATTGCATTTTGCCGGATTCTTTTGTAAAATACCTGTATGCAGATTGTGGATAGTCTGTGCTTTTCACGATCCAAGATTTTGCGACCGAGTGTGATACCATATGTTTGAAGCCAAACGCCAGCCGACTCTTTCCGAGCAGGCCTACAACCAAATCAAAGACGCCATCTGCCAGGGCTCTGTTGCGCCGGGGGATATCCTGAGTGAAAACCAGATCGCCCAGCAGCTCGGCATGAGCCGGACGCCCGTGCGCGAAGCGCTGCGCGCGCTCGCCAGTGAGGGCTTTGTCGAGATCCGCAACGGCATCGGCGCCTACGTCAAGCCGCTCTCCTCCAAAGATATGGAGGATCTTTACGAGGTCCGCTGCCTGCTCGAAATGCAGGCGATCAAAACTTCGATCTACCGCATCAGCAACGATGAGATCGACGATCTCACGCGCCGTTTTCAGGCGATCTACGATGCCTGCGAGCAGGGAGATTCTCCCGCCCAGGGCGAGTTCTCCGAGCTGGACTGGGAGCTGCACTCCCTTCTTGTCGACCGCTGCACCAATAATTATATTAAGGAGATTGTCGCGGGCAATAATTCCAATCTGCGCCGCTATCAGTCGCTCTCTGTCAACGTTCTCGGCGATGTCCACGAAAGCGCACGCCAGCACCTTGAGATCCTGCGCGTGCTGCGCTCCCGCGACCTCGACAAGCTGGAGGAAGTACTTCACGCCCATCTGATGTGGTCTGCGAATCTGCTGCGCACCAATGTTTGATATTGATCATTTCAAAAAGGAGACGGTCAGGGCCGTCTCCTTTTTTCCGTCCATTTTTACCAAAATTCACGGCGTTAACATGGTCAACAATACGATTGACAAATTTCTGCGGAACAGCTACAATATGGCACGTAGACACAACCTGTATACTGGTTGCATAACTCATGTTCTGTGTTCTCTTCCTCTGTATTTTACATCCGAAAAGAGGTGTTTTCATGCCGATCCTTCTGGAAGAAGACCTGCAGCGTCCGCTGCCGAGGATGTATCGTGTGCGGCAGCAGTTTGACGAGACCCGTTTGGAGGATGTGGCCGGCACGGTGCGCGCAGAGCTCGCAAAGCCGGAGATTCGCGCGCTCGTCAAGCCCGGCATGCGTATCGCCGTCGGCGTCGGCAGCCGCGGCATCCAAAATCTCTATACCATCGTCGAAACGACGGTAAACTCGCTCAAAGAACTGGGCGCGGAGCCCTTTATCGTCTCCGCCATGGGCAGCCACGGCGGCGGCACGGAGGAGGGCCAGCGCGAGGTCCTCGCGGGCTACGGGATCACGGAGGAGCGTCTCGGCGTTCCCGTTGTGACAACGGTGGACACCGTTTATCTTGGCAACTGCGCCAACGGCCGCCCTGTCTGGTTCGACCGCGCAGCCTATGAAGCCGACCTCATCGTCCCGATCAACCGCGTAAAGCTGCACACCGACTTCGTCGGCCCCATCCAGAGCGGCCTCTGCAAGATGCTGGTCATCGGCCTTGGCAACCACAAGGGCTGCTCTGCCGTGCACGAGGAAGCCCCCGAGGTCTTTGCCGACGCCATTGAGGAGACCGCCCGTCTCATTCTGCAAAAAGCTCCCGTCGGCTTTGGCATCGCCATCCTCGAAAACGCTTACGACAAGACGTACGCCGTCGAAGCTGTCCCCGCGGAGCATCTGGTCGAGCGGGAAAAGGAATTGGTCCAAATCGCCAAGGGCAATATGCCCTACATCATGCTGGATGAAGCGGATGTCATCGTCTGCGGCGCGATCGGCAAGGATATCTCCGGCGCAGGCTTTGACCCGAACATTCTCGGCCGCAGTTCGGTGCTCAAGCAGTTCGTGCTGCACATCCCGCGCTATCAGCGCTTGGTGCTCTGCGATGTAACGCCCGCCAGCCATGGCAACGGCATCGGCGTGGGATTGTTCGACGTCATCACGAAAAAGGTCGCCGAGCAGCTCGACCTCGAATCCATGTACGCCAACGCCATCGCCTGCAACTGTCTGGGCGACGCGTCGGTGCCCTGCACCGTGGACGACGAGGAGACCGCCATCCGCGTGGCGCTCAAATGCTGCCGGAATATCGACCGCGATCACCCCAGGATCATCCGCATCCAAAATACGCTGCATCTCGGCGAGATCGAAGTCTCCGAGGCGCTGCTCGATGCGGTGCGCGCTGATTCTCGCATGTCACTGATTGAAAACTGAGTTTACGATATATCTTTACAAGGAGGACTTTGATCATGATCCTGACTGACGAACAGAAGGCCATGCTGGACGGCAAGTACGGCGAAGGCGCCGCCTATGCCATGAAGATCCAGGTCGGCATCGGCGAATGCTTCGACGCCGAGCGCATGGTGTCCATCAAGCGTGCGCACGTTGCCCTGAGCAATCAGGCCGGCGACCTGTGGTTTGCCGAAAAGCTGGTCAAGGCCGGCGCGCACTGCCGCGTGGCCCCGACGGTCAACCCCGGCTTCTGCACCGGTCACTTCACCGGCGCCTGCGCCCATCCGGCGGACCCCGAGGACATCGCCCACATGCTGCGCACGGACAATGCCTACCGCGCGCTCGGCGCGGTGCTGAGCTATAACTGCACGCCCTACATCGCGACGAACGTGCCGAACTTCGGCGAGGTCTGCGCTTTCTCCGAATCGAGCGCCACGCCGTATGTCAACTCCGTCTGGGGCGCGCGCTCCAACCGCGAGAGCGCCAACAGCGCACTGTGCGCCGCCATCACCGGCTGCGTGCCCGAATACGGTCTGCTGCTCGATGAAAACCGCAAGGGCAACATCCTTGTCCGAGTGGAAGCCAACATGAAGAGCGACTATGAATACCATCTGCTCGGCATGATGGGCGACAAGATCGGCGAGGGCATCCCCGTCTTCACGGGCCTGCCCAAGGTCATCACGCCCGAGGCGCTGCGTAACCTCGGCGCACAGCTCAACACCTCCGGGGCTTACGGCATGTACCACATTCTCGGCTTCACGCCCGAAGCGCCCACGCTGGAAGCGGCCTTCGGCGGCAAGAAGCCCGAGCGCGAGGTCGTCATCACCGATAAGGACCTGCGCGACTTTGAAGAAAAGTTCAGCGACGAGCTCCCCAACGGCGGCAAGATCGACTTCGCCATGTTCGGCTGCCCGCACTTCACGCTGGAAGAAGCGAAATATATTGCCGAGCACATCGAGGGTAAGAAGCTCTCCGTCCCGATGTACATTCTCGTCTCCAGCCACGCTCTGCAGATGGCCGAGCGCATGGGCATCTACGACACGCTCGCCGCTGCGGGCGCGGAGCTGATCTCCGACTCCTGCCCAGACCAGCCCTGCTGGCACTATCTCAAGGGCAAGACCGGCATCACGGAATCGCCCAAGTGCGCGTACTATCCGCGCCGCCGCGGCATCAACTTTGTAATTCGTGACCTCGATACCTGCATTGAGGCCGCACTGACTGGTGAGGTGAAATAAAATGGGAAAGAAATTTGCATGCCATAAAATTTCTGAGGGCGCGGCCCAGGCCGAGGCCATCATCTCCAAGGACCGCATCATGTTCTATCAGGTCCGTCCCGAGGACGGTGTGATGACGGAAAAGGATCACTGCCTGGAGGGGCAGGTCATCGCCGGAAAGGTTCTGCTGTTCCCCGGCGGCAAGGGCAGCTCCGTCGTGCAGCAGGACGGCCTGTATCATCTTGACCGCTTCCACAACATGCCCGCGGCGCTGATCGTGCAGGACCCCGACCCCGTGCTGGTCGCCGGCGCGATCATCATGGAGATCCCCATGGTCGACCGCCTGCCGCAGGAATTCTACGACACTGTCAAAAACGGCGACCTCATCAGCGTCAACGCTGATGAGGGGTTTGTCGAAATTCAGTAAAAGCATTAAAGAAGTCCCGGATGCAGTTTCCTGCATCTGGGACTTTTGCTTTTTGCTTACCTTTTGATGTTATCATACGAAAGGTCAAGGTGAGCCTTGAATGCAGCCTCGACCGCGTCCGGATTTTTCGTTTCGATCACATCCAGCAGATCCAAATGCTGCGCAATGAAGCTGTCCAGACTGTACTGGCGGTTAAAAGACAACACCTGCAGGCGGCGGACGCTTGAATTGATCGTATAAAGGAAGCGCTTGATATAGGGATTTTCGCAGCGGGCAATGACCAGATTGTGAAAATCAAAATCCGCCTTGAAAAATTCCTGCGGCGAGATCTTCTCGCCATTGCTGAGGCGTGCCTGAAGGCGGTGGAGCATGCCCCGCAGCTCATCGATGTCCTCGCGCGTGATATGCATGAGCGCATAGCGCACAGCCTTTGGTTCAAGCAGAATACGGGCTTCCTGAATATACTCGATATCTTCAAACGTAATCGGCGTGACGAGCGCGCCGATCCCCCTTCGAATCTGAACGAGTCCATCCTGCTCCAGCAGCGCAAGCGCCTCATGCACCGGCGTGCGGCTCGTATGGAGCTGCTGCGCAATCACCTGCTCGCTGAGGATATCCCCCGCATGGACCGTGTTGGTGATGATAGACTCCCGCAGCTCATTGTACGCGATCTGCGCCAGCGAGGATCGCGAAACAGGAATGATATCCTGCCGTTTGATCTTAGGCACTGAAACTACACCTCGTAATTTTCTCTTCCCTGTGTCGGCATTCCGTGCAGAGGAAGTGATGATCTATTTAAAATACTTGTCTTATTATAGCAAAATCCTTTCATTTCCGCAATAAGATTTTGCTTTCTCCCATGCTTTATAAAAGCGCATCGCGTGCACCATTTCTCTTTTTTCTATAAAACCTCCCGGCTATTTTTGTTAAAATGTCAAACTTCGATATTCTTTTTAAAGAATATTGCTAAATTGTGAACGCGTTGCTACAATACATGTATGTAACCTGCATGCAACCTAAAGTGCATGTAAAAGTGTAACGCAAGTATGGAAGATACAATCAAGTTTTGGGAGGAGTAAGGAACGGTGGAAAACATTACGAAGCCCGTCTGTGTGACTGTGAACGGGGTCGTTTATAACCGCACAGTAAGCACGGCGATGACGCTGCTGGATTTTATTCGCGACGAATTGAAGTTAAAGGGAACCAAACGCAGCTGTGATAACGGCGAATGCGGTGCCTGCTCCGTGATCATGGATGATGAGCTAGTGTATTCCTGCCATGTTCTCGCTGTCCAGGCTAACGGCTCTGACATCGTCACGATCGAAGGCCTCAGCTCCGACCAGAAGCTCAGCCCCATCCATGAGGCGCTGATGGACGAAGGCGCGATCCAGTGTGGCTACTGCACGCCCGGCATGGTCCTTGCCATCAAGAAGCTGCTCGACGAGCATCCCGATCCGACCGAAAGCGAGATCAAATACGGCCTTGCCGGCAATATCTGCCGCTGCACGGGCTATGTTTCCATTGAAAATGCAGTGAAAAAGGCTGCGGCCGTTCTGAGAGGGGAGTAACTCATGGATATCTACAAGATGCGGGAAATGAAAAACGCCATCCGCCGCATTGAATCCACCTCCAAGGTGACAGGCACCGCCCAGTATCTCGACGATCTGGAGATGCAGGGCATGGCCTACGGCGGTATCATCCGCAGCCCTTATCCGCACGCGAAGGTCCTTTCCATCGACTTTTCCGAAGTGAAAAAGATGCCTGGTGTTCTGGGCACGCTCACGCCGGACGATGTTCCGCAGGTCCACTTCAACGTGACCGGCTCTTTGAAAAACCCCTCACTGATCGAAGACCAGTCGATCCTCACCTGGCACCCCCTGCACGAGGGCGACCGCATCTGCGCTGTCGTTGCCGAGGATAAGGAAACGCTGCACCGCGCGCTCGAGGCCGTCAAGATCGAATACGAGGTCCTGCCCGCCAGCATGACGATCGACCAGTCGATCAAAGAGGGTGCACGCATCATCAACCCCGAGTTTTACCAGGACAATTTCTACTGCCACAAGGTCGGTACCCGCGGCGAGGTGGAAGAGGGCTTTGAGAAGAGCGATTATATTTTCGAAGATACCTACCGCACCCCGACGCAGCACCCGATCCCAATGGAGCCCGTTTCCTGTATCGCCTACTGGAACCGCGACAACAAGCTCCACACCTGGGCTACGAGCCAAGTCCCCTATCAGGATCGCCGTATCCTTGCCGCGCAGTTTGGCATTCCCGAAAGTGACGTCAGCTGCCACCGCGCCATGATTGGCGGCGCGTTCGGCGCCCGCGAGGAGATGTACCATCAGGACGTCGCCGCGGCGCTGTCCCGCCTGATCTACCGTCCCGTTAAGATCATCAACAACCGCAGCGACGAAATGACAGCCACTGCCGTGCGCCACGCCTCCTATTCCAAAGTGAAGATGGGCTGCACGAAGGACGGTCAGATGGTCGCATTCCATCAGGTCATGTACACCAACGGCGGCAGCTACTGCACGCACTCCCCGCTGGTCACCGCCGCGCCCGACCGTAAAATGCCCTACCACATGCCGTACTTCCGCTATGACGGCATCGGCGTTGCGACCAATGCCGCCGTCTCCGGCGCGTTCCGCGGCTACGGCAACCCGCAGGGCACGTTTGGCCGCGAAAGCCTCATTAACGATGCCTGCCGCGAAATGGGCTGGGATCCGATCAAGTTCCGCTATGACAACGTCCTCAAGCCCGGCGAAAAGGTCCACGGCTGCGCGCCGCTGAGCACCTTCCCCGCTGACGAGGTCTTCGGCGGCGGTCTTCGCCTGCAGAAGGAGATCGACGAAAAAGAGGGTCTGCGCGACGACGATGAAGTGAAAGAAGCCTGGGGCATGGCGCTTTGCAGCCACACGAGCTCCATCTCCTCCCTTCAGGGGCTCACCGGCAGCTCGATCATCTGCCTTCCGGACGGCTCCGTAAGCCTGATGACCGGCACCACCGATATGGGCAACGGCTCTGAGACCGCAATGGTCCAGGTCTGCGCCGAAAAGCTCGGTATGGATCTTTGCGATGTGCGCCACGCCGATCTGGACACCTCCACCAGCCCGTACAACATCGGCAGCTATTCCAGCGGTCAGATGTTCCTCACCGGCAACGCGGTCGCCATGGCCTGCGAAGAGGTCATCCGCAAGGCCAAGGTCGAGCTCGCAAAGCTCTACAATGTTCCCGTCGAGCAGGTGCTCTGGCGCGACAAGATGTTCCACATCGTTTATCCCGGCAAGCGCATGACGTTTAAGGAAGCCATCCTGGATATCTCCCGCGGCTGCCTCAACATGTTCATCATGGGCAGCGCCGTGGCGCACCTCGAGGATGCGCCTGAGCCGTTTGCCCTCTGCTGGGCCAAGGTCGCCTACTACAAAAAGGAGAACGCCATCAAGCTCAAGCACATCATCGAAAGCGTGGATGTCGGCCGCGTGATGAATCCCCTGATCGTCAAGGGGCAGCTGGAGGGCGAGATCCAGATGGGCGTCGGCTTCGCGCTGATGGAAGACCTCGAGGTTGACCCCATCACGAAGAAGTATGTCTCGGCAGACCTTCTCAACTATCGAAATCCTCTGATCCTCGACATGCCGGAGGTCCACCTCTTCGTGGCCGACAGCTTCGAGCCCCGCAGCGCCAACGGCACCAAGAGCGTCGGCGAGCTTGGCTTGATCCCCGTTGCCCCCGCTATCACCGATGCTGTGATCCGCGCAAGCGGCAAAAAGATCACCGAGCTGCCGCTCAGCCGCCAGTTCTACATCAAGAACAACCGCTATGACGACTTCTTTGAGGAGGGCCTTGACAAATGATGATCTTAGCAAGATACGAGTATTATCGTCCCTCCACCGTTGAAGAAGCGGTTTCGATGCTCAAAAAGGAAAACACCATCATCGCCGGCGGTTCCGATGTGATGCCCCAGCTCAAGACCGCCACGATCGCCCCGGAAGCGCTCATCGATCTTTCCAAGATCAGCGAGATGCACACGGTGGAAGAAACGGATGACGGCATCTACATCGGCGCCATGGTCACCCTCTCCCATCTGGCCAAAAATGAGCTGATCCTGCGCAAGCTCATCGCCCTTTCCCAGGCGGCACGCAACGTTGCCTCGCCCCAGATCCGCAACCGCGGCACGGTCGGCGGCAATCTGATGCAGGCACGCCGCTGCTTCTACTACAATCAGACCAAGGAGTGGCGCCGCGGCATCCCCGTGTGCTTCAAGGTCGGCGGCGACCGCTGCATCCAGATCCCCAACTCCCCCGTCTGCCGCGCGATCTATTACTCCGATATGGCCCCCGCGCTGATCGCATACGGCGCGCAGGCACTCGTCCACACGGCAGAAGGCTCTCAGCTCGTGAGCTGCCAGGAGTTGATGGAAACGCACTGCAAGGATCAGGACAAGCCGATGCTCATCGAAAAGTTCTTCATTCCCAAAAGTGCCTATTCGGGTGCCTGGGCCAAGTTCGACAAGTACAGCCTGCGCGGCAGCATCGACTTTCCCACCATCAATTTTGCCTGCGTCCGCAACAGCCAGGGTGTCCGTCTCACCGTCGGCGCCATTGCAACGCATGTATTGGAGCTCGTGCAGACCGAGGAATACCTTAATGCACAGGGCAGCGCTTTCTCGGTAGAGGAAGCCACCAAAACCGCTCTTGATGAGATGAAAAAGAAGAGTGAAATTGTTCGAGAGTCAGGGATCTCTGTGCAAGTAAAACGGGGAACCTTCTGTTATGTTGAGGCAATGCTCAAAGAACTGAAGGAGCACTCGTTGTAAAAGGACCGACTCAAGAATATTTGCAAAGTAAACCGCCAAAAAAACAAAAGGAGAAAAGAAAATGAAAAGAACAGCTACGTTACTCCTGGCGCTCATTATGGTTTGCTCCCTCCTCGCCGGCTGCGGTGATAAGGGTACGACCGACGACTCGTCCAACAACGCAAACACCGACGAAAACCCCACCGTTGCCATCACGTTCTGCAACATGCTGGCGACCGACCATCCCCAGAGCATTGCCGCAACGGAAGTTCTCGCTCCCGAGATCTCTGAAAAGACCGGCGGCAAGTTCACGATTGACGTTCAGGTGAACGGTGCGCTCGGCTCCGACGCCGAGGCCACTGAGGCCACGATCATGGGCACCATGAATTCCTGCGGCCCGGCCTGCGCCACTCTTGCTTCTTTCGACCCCAACTGGTACATTCTCGACGTGCCCTACGTCTTCAAGTCCAAGGAGCACGCCCGCGCAGCGCTTGACGGTGAGCTCGGCGAGTTCCTGTCCAACAGTCTGGAAGAGAGCAGCGGCCTGATCGTTCTCGGCTTTGGCGAGTCCGGCATGCGCAACCTCTCCAACAACTCCAAGGAGGTCACCTCCCCCGCCGATATGAGCGGCATGAAGATCCGCACGCTTGAAAACAAGTATCACCTTGCCACTTTCTCCGCCCTCGGCGCCAACCCCACCCCGATGTCTTTCTCCGAGGTCTACACCGCTCTGAGCACCAAGCAGATCGACGGTCAGGATAACCCCATCACCATCACCTGCACCAACAAGTTCTACGAGGTCCAGAAGTTCTACACCCTCACCGAGCACATGTTCTGCGGTAACTGCGTCGTCGTCAACGCCGCCTGGTTCCACAGCCTGCCCGAGGACTATCAGACCGCTCTGCGCGAGGCCGTTAAGGACATGATCGCCGAGCAGCGCCGTCTGGTTGATGAGAGCGAATCTGCAGACATTCAGGAAATGACCGACAACGGCTGCACCGTCACCACGCTCACCGACGAGCAGAAGCAGGCGTTTGTGGATGCCACCCAGTCCGTCCGCGATGATTTCGTCAAGGAATTCGGCGAGGCCGGCCAGACGATGCTCGATCTCGCTGCCAAGTACGAGTAAGTCTTTTTACCCAATGCCAACGAGAGTCCTGTAGTTTACTTGCACGCTGCAGGCCGCAAAACGATACCGCCCCTCTGCCGGGGGCGGTATCGAAAATAAATCCGGATGAGGCGGGCAACGCGTCTCATCGACAAAACCGAACGATATAAGGGGAAATTATGAAAAAGGTTTTTATGTTGCTCGACAAGCACTTGGAAGAAATTCTTCTGGTGTTTGGAACTATGGTCATGATCCTTCTAATCTTCTATCAAGTTGTGATGCGCCGCTGCTTCAACTCTTCCATCGCCTGGTCTGAAGAGCTTGCCCGTTACATTTTTATCTGGCAGGTCTGGCTGGCCGTTCCGTACACCGTCACCAAAGGCCGCCACATCCGTCTTGAAGTTTTGCTTGACGTCGTCAAACCCAAGGGCCGTTTCGTCCTTGATATGATCTTCTTCCTGGTCAGCGCATTCTTCTTTGGCTATATCGGCTATCTGTCCATCGGCATCGTCGGCAACGTGATCAAGATGGGACAGCTCACACCGGCGCTGATGATCCCGAAATGGCTGTGCTATCTTGCCCTTCCTGTAGGCACGATCCTCGGCTCGCTGCGTTTCCTGCAGTATGGCTACAAACGCATCATTCGCTTCAAAAAGGATCCGACTGACACCAGAACGATCGTTGTTGAAGGAGAAGAGGAGGTTTAAGTATGGATTTTGCTATTTTATTTGGTTGCCTCTTTGGCCTTCTGATCCTCGGCGTGCCCATCGGTGTCTGCCTTGGCTGCGGCACGCTCGCGGTCATGATCTTCACGACCGATCTTTCTCCCGTGCTTCTGGCACAGTCCTGCTTCACCGGCCTTGACTCTTTTACGCTTCTTGCTATCCCGTTCTTCGTTGTGGCCGGCAGCTTCATGATGTATGGCGGCATCTCCCGCCGTCTGCTCAACCTCTTCAACAAGCTGGTCGGCCATGTCACCGGCGGTCTTGCCGACGTGACGACAATCGCCTGCATGTTCTTCGCGGCGATCTCCGACTCCGGTCCGGCGACCGTTTCGGCGATCGGTTCTTTCATGATCCCCGAGATGACCGAAAAGAAGTATGATACCTCTTTCGCCGCCGCGCTCTCTGCCTGCGCCGGTGCGATCGGTGTCATCATCCCGCCCAGCATTCCCTTTATTCTGTACGCTGTCGCCGTTGGCTGCTCTGTAAGCGACCTCTTTATCGCCGGTGTTGTCCCCGGCATTCTGATCGGCGTTCTGCTGATGCTTGTCAGCTATTATCAGGCCAAGAAGCACGGCTGGCACGGCAATGCCACCAAGGCCACCGCGCGTGAAGTCTGGGTCGCGTTCAAGGAGTCCTTCCTGGCGCTGCTCTCCCCCGTTATCATTCTCGGCAGCATCTATGCCGGTATCTGCTCCCCCACCGAGGCCGCCGTCGTCGGCGTTGTCTACTCCTTCATCGTCGGCACACTGGTCTATCATGAGCTGAAGTGGAAGGATATCGTCCAGTCCATGATCGACGCCGTGCTCATCAGCGGCTCCACGCTGTTCATGGTCGGCATCACGACCTCCCTTGGCCGCGTTCTGACCCTCAAGCAGATCCCCAGCCGTCTGTGCACGATGCTCACGAGCGTTTCCGACAGTCCCATCGTTATCCTCGGCCTCATCACCATTCTCCTTTTGATCGTCGGCTGCTTCATGGATAACATCTCTGCCACCATCATCCTCGCCCCCATGCTGCTGCCCACCGTTCTGGAATGCGGTCTTTCCACCGTGCAGTTCGGCGTCGTGATGACGATGCTGCTCGCCATCGGTTTTATCACCCCGCCGTATGGCATCAACCTGTTCGTCGCAAGCCAGATCAGCCATGAGCCGCTGATGAAGATCGCTAAAAAAGCGGTTCCTCTGATGCTCTCCATGCTCATTGCCGCCATCTTTACGATGGCCTGGAGCGGCCTGACCGATGGCATTGTTCACCTGTTTACCTGACGCAGGATCGACGGGAGGCCGGCTGCAAGCCGGTCCTCCCGTCTTTTTTTATAAGAGGTTGCTATGAACTTGAAAACATATTACATTCCCTATTCCCATTCGCTGCTGCCGCTGGAGTTGCCTGAGCATCGCGTGGTCTTCGAAGCGGACCTCCCCGCGCTCGAGCCCATGCACGATTGGAAAGAGCGCCTCGTGCAAAAGCTGGATGCACCCACTGCCGGTGCGCCGCTGTGCTCGTTGCTCTCTCCGAAGCAGCACATCGTTCTTCTGGTCGAGGACAACACCCGTCACACGCCGGTCAAGGAGATCCTGCCCATCTTGTGCGATTATCTCTGCGCGCACGGCTGTGCGCTCTCCCAAATTGAAATTCTCATCGCCCCCGGCACACACCGCGTCATGACCGAGGATGAGCTTTGGGAAAAGCTCGGTCCTTTTGCCATGGAGCATTTAAAAATCAGTCAGCATGACTATCGCGATGCTTCCTCCCTCGTCACGCTCGAGAGCGTCTCCGTCAGCGGTATCGAGATCCCGGTCAACGTGAACCGGACTGCGGTGGAGGCTGATCTTCTTATCGGCCTTGGCAACATCATCCCGCATCCCAACGCCGGGTACTCCGGCGGCGCCAAGATCCTTGATCCCGGCTGCTGCGGCAAGGAGACGGTCTCTGCCACGCATATTTCCGCGGCGCTGATGGGTTATCTTCCGCTCGGCCAGATGGAAAACCAGTGCCGCGACGGGCTTGAGCAGGTCGCGCGCCGCGTGGGCCTCGACTTTATCATCAATGTGGTGCTCGACGCGGAAAACCGCGTTGTCGACCTGGTGACCGGCGACTTTGTGCAGGCGCACCGCGCCGGCGCACAAAGCGCGAAGAAAGCCTTCGGCGTCCCGCTCCCCTGTCAGGCGGATATCCTCATCAGCTGCTCCTATCCCTATGATATCGACTACTGGCAGTGCGAAAAGGCACTGATCTCGGGATACTTCGCCGTCAAGAAGGGTGGCATCATCATCCTCGCCGCCCCCTGCCTCGAGGGTCTCGCCCACAACCATGATGATCTTCTCTCCTGGCTCGGGATGAGCAGTGAGGACGCCAAAGCCCGCCTGCGCCAGCTCTGGTCAAGTAAGGAGCCCGGTGATCTTGTATCCGCCTCCATCGCCATCGGCGCTGTCACCGTACGCGAGCGCGCCCAGATCTTCATTTACAGTCAAGGGCTGACAGACGGCGAGATCAGCACTATGGGCTATCGCGGTTTTTCCTCGCTCCAAGCGGCTGTTGATGCCGCTCTTGATGAAAAGCCGGACGGCGTGATCGGGATCCTCAAACGCGGCGGCGACTGCCTGCCGCTCCTTCCGTCCTCCGAAGAGAGGTGAGCTGATATGAACATTATCGGCACCTCTCGTCCGATCCACGACGCTGAGGGAAAAGCCCGCGGACAGGCCAACTATGCGGGCGACATGCGCCTCAAGGGCATGGTCTATGCTGCGCTGATTACCAGCACGGTCGCAAACGGCTATGTGCGCTCCATGGATCTTTCGGAAGCGGAAAAGGTAGAGGGCTACCTCGGCAGCCTCACCTGCCTTGAAGATCACGGCAAGCCCTATTGCCGCTACCGCTCCTTAAAAGGGCAAAATACCGCCGATCAGGAATACGTCTTCAACCGCCGCGTCCGCCTTGTCGGCGATCGGATTGGCTGCGTCCTCGCCGATTCCCTTGAAAGCGCCCGCAAGGCTGCCCGGCGCGTAAAGGTCGACTACGAGGTCTACCCCGCGGCATTCACCGCACAGGAGACCCTTTCCGGCATCGCAGGAACCATCCACGAAGAAGGCAACACCAGCGAGGAGATATGCGTCGAGGAGGGTAAGCTGCCCGCCGGAGAGTTTATCTCTGTCGAAACGCAGATGCATCTCTCCCGCGTCAACCATGTGACCATGGAGCCGCACGTCTGCACGGCGGACTATGATCCCGCCAGCAAGCAGCTCACCATTTACAGCCCCAACCAGACCGTACACGGTGTCCGCACCGTGATCGCCGACATTTTCTCGCTCCCGTACGGAAACGTCCGCGTTGTCAAATCCACCATGGGTGGCTCGTTCGGTACCAAGCAGGAGTGGGTCGCCGAGCCGGTGGCCGCGGCCGCCGCGCTCTATCGAAAAGGGCCGGTGCAGCTCGTGCTCTCCCGCGAGGAGGTCTTCACCTCCACCATTTGCCGCGCGCCGATGGATATTCAGGTCAAGGGGCTCTACACCCCTGACGGCCAGCTGATGAGCATGCAGGCTGACAACACACTCGACGCCGGGGCATACCTCGGCAACTCCAAGGACTACTGCGGAGCCATGGCGAATAAGTTCTTCCGCTGCTACCACTATCCGCACATGAAATACACCGGCCGCGCCGTCATCACCAACACGCCCGTTTCCGGCGCATTTCGCGGCTGGACCAGCCCCGAGCTCGCGCTCTTTTTCGAGCACAACCTCAACATGGCCGCGCGTAGGCTTGGGATAGACCCGCTGGAGCTGCGGCTCAAAAATGTCGCCCATCCCGGCGACATCGATATCCGCATCAACGAACCCCTCGGCCCCATCCGCATTCAGGAATGCCTCGAAAAAGGGCGCGCGCTGTTCCATTGGGACAAACGGCGGGCAGAAGACGCCGCCTTCAACGCTCCCCGCGGCCGTTACCGCCGCGGCTGCGCCGTCGCCTGCGGCGGACACCTAAACGGATACTATCCCCGCGTCATCGACTTTGCTTCTGCGGAAATGCGCGTTGCCGAGGACGGCGGCGTCCTTGTCAACATGACCCTCCACGACCACGGCTGCGGCACGGTGGAGGCATTCCGCATGATGATCGCAGAGGCGCTGTCCTTACAGCCTGAGCAGATCTTCCTCGGCGAGGGTGACACGGCATTGACGCCCTTTGATCCCGGCTGCTTTTCCAGCCGCACGACTTTCGTTCTGGGACAAACCGCCCTGCTCTGCGCGCAGGGGCTCATCGAGAAACTGAAGGACGCGGTCTGTGACCTCTACGATGTCAGCGCCGCTTCTCTTTCGGCAAAGGATGGTACGCTCACCGATGGAAAAAACAGCTGGAGCTATGCCCAGATCGTGCAGGACTGCCACCGTCAGCTCCAGCGCGAGGTGTTCGCCTCCTATCAATTCAAAAACACCACAAACCCCGGCGTGACCGACGCGCACTTCGCCCACGTTGAGGTCGACGTGTACACCGGGAATGTCAAGATCCTCGATTATCTCGCCGTCCACGACATCGGCAGGGCCATCAACCCCGAGATCTGCCGGGCACAGATCCAGGGGGCCGTTCAGATGGGCGCGGGCGCTGCGCTGAACGAGCAGATGACCATCGACAAGCGCGGCTGCGCCACCCACCCATTCTCTCGGAAAGTATCACATTCTGAATGCCCCGCAAGTGCCGTCCGTCCGGGTCGAATTCATTGAAGATGGCGGGACGAACGGGCCCTTCGGCTGCAAGTCAATCGGTGAAGTCTGCCACGTCCCCCCCGCCGCGGTGATCGTCGGCGCGGTGAACGAAGCCCTGCACGCAGACCTTGATACGATCCCGCTCAATCAGGATGCCATCTGCCGCTGGGTCGAATCGCACCAGGAGGAGGTCTTTTCATGACGGTCCACTTTTTTGTCAACAACAAGCCCATCCAACTGGAAACTGCCCCTGACCGCCGACTTCTGGACATTCTGCGGGAGGATCTTCTTCTGACCGGCACGAAAGAGGGCTGCTCCGAGGGAGAATGCGGTGCCTGCACCGTTCTTCTCGATAACGAGGCGGTGCACGCCTGCCTGATCCTCGCGATCCAGCTCGAGGGCTGTCACATCACGACGATCGAAGGCCTTGCCGCCAGCGGTGAACTGGATGCACTGCAAAAGGCCTTTATCGACGAGATCGCGATCCAGTGCGGCTTCTGCACACCCGGGATGATCCTCTCCGCCAAGGCGCTCTTAATGAAGAACCCGCACCCGAGCAGAGATGAGATCTGCCGTGCGCTGGCCGGGAACCTTTGCCGCTGCTCCGGCTACCAGCAGATCATCCGCGCCATCAACAAAGTCGCTGAGGAGGGGCTGTATGAAAAGCTATAACCCGCGAAGCCTTGATGAGTTCATCACCCTCCAAGCCTCCCTCCCGGCGCAGACGCAGATCCTATCCGGCGGGACCGACTGGATCATCGCCCATCGCCGCAAGGCCGAGGATCTTCCAGCTTTGCTTTGGATCGGCGGTATCCCCGATTTAAAGCGTATCGCGATCGACGATCAGGGACAGCTGCACATCGGTGCCTGCTGCACGATGGCGGCGCTTGAGCAGTCCGACCTGCTGCGCGGCGCTTTTCGCGTGATCGCAGAGGCGGCTGCCTCCGTCGGCTCCACGCAGATCCGCAACCGCGCGACCATCGGCGGTAATATTGCCAACGCTTCTCCCGCCGCAGATCTGGCCGCGCCGCTCATCGCATTGAACGCCTCTGCGCACATTCTGCGCGAGGGTGCTGTCTTTGATCTCCCTGTGAGCGAGCTCATCACCGGCGCTGAAAAAGCGGTGCTCCGTCCGCTCGATATTCTGCTCGGCTTTACGCTCCCCGCCTTTCCCAAAGAGGCGGAAAGCCACTATTACAAGCTGGGATCGCGCGAGCAGCTGTCGATCTCCCGCTTTGGCGTCGCAATGGTCTTACGGCGCACACAGGGCCTTGTGGAGCAGGCCAACATCGCTATCGGTGCGATTGGTGCCAAAGCCGTCCGCATACCGGAGCTGGAGCGCGCACTCATTGGCCGCCGTGTTGACACATCCTCTGCCGATGCGCTCGGCGATCTTCTTGCCGACTATATCCGCAATACCAGCCGCCGTCAGTACAAGGCGTGGGCATCGCGCGGCGTGATGGAGGACGCGCTGGCACTGTTCACGCAAGACAATTAAACTCGTTTCATTTTGGATCCGCAATCTCCAAAAATGATAAAAGAAACAGGAGGCGAGTTTCGCCTCCTGTTTCTTTTACAGAAGCAATAATTTTTCCTGATCCAGTGCAACGCGGACGGCTGCGCCCGCTTGCAGATCACTTTCGTGTCCGACGGTGATGCGCAGCATCGGCGCGCCTTCGGCGCTGCCCTCCGGACGCAGGAGGAGGATGTTCTCTTCCACGCCGGGGATCATGCGGCAGACGGTGCAGGCCATTCCGCCGCTTTCACTCAGGGTGACGGTATTGTCAGGAATGCCGAGCGTTGTAAAGGCCTTTTCCGTGACAGGAAGCAGCAGTGACACGTTCCACTCGGGAAGATAGACCTTGCCGTCTTTCGCCTCGGCGGCGAAGAAGTTCTTGCAGCCCGCAAGGTGCGCCGCGCTGACGCTGCCCGGATGGCGGATCATCTCGTCCATCGGCGTGACCTCGCCGGTCCGGCCGTCTTCCATCACGCAGACGCTGCGACAGTTGCGGTAACACTCATCGCGGTCGTGGCTGACCCAGAGGATGGGGCCGTTGAACGTCGCGAGCAGGTCGGCAAGCTCGATCTCAAGATTCCACTTTAAGTAGCTGTCCAGCGCGGAGAACGGCTCGTCGAGCAAAATCGCCTCCGGCTCGGAACACAAAATACGCGCGAGCGCCACTCGCTGCTGCTGACCGCTAGAGAGCTGCGCGGGGTGCTTTTTCTCAAGGCCCTCAAGGCGGAACATGCGAATTTTTTCCGCCAGAACACGGCGCTTTTCCGCCTTATCTCCGCTGCGGATGCCGCAGAGGATATTCTGCTCCACGCTCATGTTCGGGAACAGCGCGTACTGCTGGAAAAGATATCCGACCCTGCGCTGCTGAGGCGGCAGATTGATCTTCTTTTCGCTGTCAAACAGCACGCGGCCGCCGAGCACGATGCGCCCGCGGTCGGGCGTCACGATGCCTGCGATGCACTTTAATGTCATGCTCTTGCCGCAGCCCGAGGCGCCGAGCAGCGCCATCGTCTCATCCGGCGCTTCAAACTTGGAATGCAGCGTGAACGCACCGAGCTTTTTTTCAATATCGACGGACAAACTCATCTTCTCGCCCTCCTCACCTTGCTCGCATCCGTGAGGAAGTCACGCCGCTCGAGCATGTTGACCGCCAGCAGCACGACGGCGGAGATCGCAATATTGACCAAGACCCACTTCGTCGCCAGCACATCGTTGTTCGTCTGCCAGAGCTGATAGACCGTGGTGGAGATCGTCGCGGTCTTGCCGGGTGTGTAGCCCGCGATCATGCTCGTCGCGCCGTATTCGCCAAGTGCTCTGGCAAAGGCCAGCACCGTGCCGGCCAGCACGCCCTGACGGCAGTACGGCATGCGGATACGCCAGAAAATGTAGGTATTCGACAGGCCCAGCGTCTGCCCCGAATAGGCCAGCGTCTCGTCAAAAGACTCGAACGCGCCGCGCACCGTGCGGTACATCAGCGGGAAGATGACGACCACCGTGGCAAAGATGGCCGACCACCAGGTCATGACCATCTTGACGCCGAACGTTTCGAGCACCCACGCGCCGATGACGCGCTTGGGGCCGAACACGCGCAGCAGCAGATAGCCCACGACCGTCGGCGGCAGCACGAGCGGCAGCGTCAGAAGCACATCGAGCACACCTTTGACCAGGCGCGGAAGCTTTGCGATATAATAGGCGGCAAAAATGCCGGCAAAGAAAATAACGACCGTGGAGATCGCCGCGATGCGCAGCGAGTTCCAGAGGGGATACCAGTCCATCGTGACCTCCCATGAAGAAGGGTTGCAGAGATCAGGCGATCTCTACCTTCGCCGCAAGTGCGGCGTTCAAGCGTTTTGCCGCAGGCAAAACCTTGGCGCGGGCGGAATTCACTTTCACCCGCGCTGCTTCAATCAGGGTTCCCGTTGGGCGGCAGCCCAATGGGACATCGCCGCGATGCGCAGCGAATTCCAGAGGGGATACCAGTCCATCGTGACCTCCCATGTAGAAGGGTTGCAGAGATCAGGCGATCTCTATATTCGCCTTTTAGGCTTTCATTTTAGTAAACCGCGCTGAAGCCGACGCGCTCGAAGACGATCATCGCGGCATCGGTCTCAAGATAGGCGAGGAATGCGCGCGCGGCCTCTTCCTTCTCGCCCTTGAGGACGGCGGCGGGATAGATGACCTGACCGCACATTTCGGCGGTGGCGCTGTCGACGACCTTGAGGCCAGCGGAGAAGGCGTCGGTCGCGTAGATGATGCCGCAGTCGACGGCGGCCTCGCTCACCTGCGTCGTGACCTCCTTGACGTTGTTGCCGTAGGTGAGGCAGTCGGTCATGGCCGATTCGTCAAGGCCGTAGTAGGCAAAAATCTTCTGCGTGTACTGGCCGACGGGCACGTCGCTGTTGCCGATGGCGAGCAGCACATCGCCGCTTTTCAGGAGCTCGGCAAGCTGGTCGAAGCTCTCGATGCCCTTGGGGTTGCCCTCGGGAACGGCGAGCGTCACCTTGTTTTCAAGAAGGTCAACGCGGCTGTCGGTCACGATGAGGTCGAGGCCGTCGGGATTCTTCTCCGTGTCACCGATGAGGCTGCCGTCCATCGCATTCATCTGCGTGGGCGCGGCGGAGATAAAGAGGTCGCAGTCCGCGCCCTCGCTGATCTGGGTGAGGAGCTTGCCCGAGGAGTCGAAGTTGTAGGTGATGTTGACGTTCGGCGCGACCTCCTTGTACATCTCGGCGATCTCATTGAGCGTTTCGGTCATGGAGGCAGCGGCGAAGACAATGAGATCAACGCTCTCGGTGTTTTCACCGTTCTGGGCATCGCCGTCAGTGTTCGCGCCGTCGTTCTTGCTACCGCAGGCAGTCAGGGCAAGCACAAGCGAAAGGGCAAGGAGCAGAGACAAAAGCTTTTTCATGTTTGGATACTTCCTTTCAAATTTTTTCTTTTTCGCGCGTTCATTGAAAAGCGCGACGATACAGGAACGGGCAAGAACACGCCGCACGCAATTTATTTTCAATTCCCATCGGGAAACTTGGACAAAATCATTCCGCTATCCTCAAAATAGATAACGCACCCCCAACATTTCGCGCCCGCAGGCGCGAATGTTGAAGTTGTCAAAATAGCACCGAGTCATTCGGTTCAAAAATCCACCTGTCCTGCCCCCTTAACCCCGCGCCCCTGGGGCGCGAAACAGCGTCGCAGACTTTTCCCCGCAAGGGGGATGCGGCATCCGTAAAGCGGCAAAGCCGCTAACGGCTGCCCAAGCCGTCCGCAGACGGCAAATAATCTTGATCCGTTTTTTGCCGCGGTCACCGTCGCGGCATTACGATTCCCGCGCCCGTTGGGCGTGCCAATCGTGCCGCTTCCTCGAAACTGGCTCGCTTCATCCGCCGCTGGCGGCGCTTCGCCAATTTCCATGCGCGCGGCAAAAAACACCTCTCAGCCTGCAAGTGTGCGAGCATAAGTGAGTGCGCGCAGCAGGCTGCACCCCCCCTCAAAACGTTGGCTCCGCCATCGTTTTGAAGTTTTATTTTCCAAACGGGCAGATCGGATAGTGGCACGGCTTGCACCCAAGGCACAGCCCGCCCTCACCGAGTGCCGCGATATCCGCGCGCGTCACGGGCACGTCCGCCGCGATCTTCGGCAGCATCAGGTCGAAGACCGTCGCGCCCGCGTACATCACGCAGCCGGGCAGGCCCATGACGGGCATACCGTCGTCAAAGTAACCAAGCAGGAACATAGCCCCCGGCAGGACCGGCGCGCCGTAGGCGATGATATTCGCGCCCGCGGCCTTGATGCCGCCCGGCGTGTTGTCGTCGGGGTCGACGCTCATGCCGCCGGTACAGAGGATCATGTCGGGCTTCTTTTCGCGCATCGCAAGCACCGCGTCGCGCACATTCTCCACCCCGTCGCCAGAGTAGACGACCTCGAGCGTTTCGATGCCGTAGGTCTTGAGCTTGTCGATGACGACCGGCGTGAACGTATCCTTGATGAGGCCCTTTTTGACCTCACCGCCGGTGGCGACAATGCAGGCGGTCTTACGAACATAGGGCTTGAGAGACAGCAGCGGCTTATCGCCCGCAGCCTGCTCGGCCTTTCGGAGCTTTTCTTCCTCGATGATCAGCGGAATGACGCGCATGCCCGCGAGCTTGTCGCCCTCGCGCACGGCGGTGCCGCCCTTGCGCGTGGCGATCATCACCTCGTCCTGGCTATTCACGGCGACAAGGCGCGCGGAATCGACCAGAAACACGCCGTCACAGGCGGCCTTGAGCTCGATCTTGCCCTCTTTCACGCCGCTGCGGATCATATTCTCCTGCCCGCAGAGGGCCAGAAGCCGCTCCGCCGCGTCGTTTTCGTGCACCATGCCGGGCGTCATCTCCCAGACGTAGAGGTGCTCCTTGCCCATGCTGAGCAGCACGGGGATGTCCTCCTCCGTCACGACATGGCCCTTGCGGAAGCGCGCGTCCTTATACTGGTCTTTGATGATCTGCGTCATGTCGTGGCAGAGCACATGGCCCACCGCGTCCTCGGTTTTAATGAGTTTCATTTCTTCAGCACCTCGATCTCGTCTCCGGCCTGAATGCGGCCCTCTTTGATCACGATGGCAAAAATGCCTTCGGTCGGCATCACGCATTTGCCAGTCGTGCGCTTGATCTCGCAGTCGTTGTGGCACTGCTTGCCGATCTGCGTGACCTCAAGCTCCGTCTCGCCCACGCGCAGGCGCGTGCCGACGGGGAGCGTCTTGAGCTCGATGCCGCGGGTGTTGATGTTTTCGGCAAAGATGCCCGCGTCCAGCTTGAGCGGGCAGATGTCGCGCATCGTGTCCACGCTCTCGTCGGCCAATAAGCTGATCTGGCGGTGCCAGTCGCCAGCGTGGGCATCGCCCACGATACCGTGATGACACTTTACGTCGATATAGGGCACCTCGTGCTTGCGCACGCCCTTTTTTTCGCTGATGTTCACAGCGGTCACATGCGCCATGTTACTATTCCTCCGCTTCATAAACGCCGCTCTTGCCGCCCTCTTTATAGAGAAGGTGGATGCCATCGATGCGCATATCGCGCTGCACGGCCTTGCACATATCGTACACCGTGAGCGCGGCGACGCTGACAGCTGTCAGCGCTTCCATTTCAACGCCCGTTTCGCCGTGGCAGCGGACCTCGCTGCGGATGTGCAGGGCGGTTTCTTCGATTTCAAATGAGATGTCCACCTTCGTGAGCAGCAGCGGGTGGCACATCGGGATCAGTTCACTGTTTTTCTTCGCGGCCATGATGCCCGCGACCTGCGCGACCGCCAGCACATCGCCCTTGCCGATGGAGCCCTCTTTGATCTTGTCCATCGTCGTTTTTGCCATGCGGACCGTCGCGGCGGCGCGCGCCACGCGATAGGTCTGCACCTTTTCGCTCACGTCCACCATGCGGGCGCGGCCCTGTTCGTTAAAATGCGTCAGTTCCATTCTCAGCCTCCGATCGCAAACATGCCGCGGTGCGTCTCCGTGACGCCGGTCTCGTCCATGTGGTGGCGCTCCGGCTTCATCAGGATCCCACGGCGGATGGCCTGCTCCAATTCCTCACCGGATAAGCCCCGCAGCGTGATCTCTGCGTCCGAATGCAGGCACGGCTTCAATTTCCCGTCCGCCGTGATGCGGATGCGGCTGCACTCTGCGCAGAACGCATGACTCATCGGCGCGATGAGGCCGACGGTCCCCTTTGCATCCGGCAGACGATAGCACGCGGCCACGCCGTCGTGCGAAACGGCCTCCAACTCCGGACAGCGGTTCAGAACCGCCTGCGAGGGAAGATACGTGCCAAAATCCTTTCCGCAGCCCATCGGCATGCGCTCAATGAAGCGCACCTGCCACGGATGCTCGCGCGTCAAAGCGACAAAATCGGTAATCTCGTCGTCGTTGACGCCGCCGAGCAGCACACAGTTGAGCTTGATCTTTGCAAAGCCCGCGCGCTCCGCCGCGTCGATGCCATCTAGGACGTCCTGCAGCGTACCAAGGCGCGTGATGGCGCGAAAGCGCTCCTCGTTCAGCGTGTCGAGGCTGATGTTGAGGTGCGTAACGCCCGCGTCGCGCAGCGGCCGGGCAACCTCTTTGAGCAGGCTGCCATTCGTCGTGACGCAGAGCTCTTCAACGCCGGGAATTTCTGATAACATGCGGCAGAAGTCCACCGCACCGCGGCGCACGAGCGGCTCGCCACCGGTGACGCGAATCTTTTTGACGCCGCACCTGACCGCCGCGGCGGCCATGTCGCGCAGCCCTTCCAAAGAACAGATGTCCTCGTGCGCGCACTTTTCAATGCCGCCGTCCGGCATGCAGTAGCGGCAGCGGTAATTGCAGCGGTCCGTGATGCTGATGCGCAGGTATGTAATTGATCTTGCAAAGCCGTCAAGCATCTGAAACGCCTCTTTCTTCCATGGTACAGCATGATATTTTAGCAAATATCACGCTCTTACGCAACACAGTCATCCGATAATATCGAACTGTATTTTTATATTATCGTAATCTTGACTTTTTCCGCAGTATTTTTTAGAATACAAGCAACGATTTTTGACCGGGAGGGCCGATTTATGACTGACGGCAACACCATCCGCTCCGTGGCGAAGGCGATGGAGCTTTTGCAGCTCCTCAGCGACGCGGGCGAGGCGATGACGCTCACCGCCATCAGCGAGCGCGCAGGGCTGCCCAAGAGCACGGTTTTCGGCCTTTTGACCACCATGCGCGACTATGACGTCATCACACAGCACGCAGACGGCAAATACGCCCTCGGCCTGCGTCTTTTTGAATACGGCTGCCGCGCCAGCGCGTTCTGGAACATCTCGTCCCTCGCGCGGCCTTACCTTGAGCATCTGGTGGACGAAACAGGCGCCTCCGCCATGCTCTCCACCTATGAAAACGGGCACATCGTCGCCCTCGACCAGGCCGAGGGACGCGACAGCCTTCGCATCGTCTCCGCGCCGGGGGCGCGGCTGCCGCTGCACTGCACCTCGCAGGGCAAGATCGTCCTCGCCTATATGAGCGAGAGCAAGGCGGCAAATCTGCTCGCCCGTGTGCCGCTCACGCCCTACACCCCGCACACAGAAACGGACGCGGGTGCTTTGCTCGCATCGCTCCCCGCCTGCCGCGAGGCGGGCTTCGCCGTGGAAAACGGTGAGTATAAGATCGGTCTTCGCTCCATCTCCGCGCCGGTGTTCACCGGCGGCGGCGCGCTCAAGTACGTCGTCAGCGTATTGGGGATGTTCCGCTCCGTGCACTCGGACGAGTTCGCGCACGCCGAGCGCGCGGTCGTCGCCGCGGGGCAGATGCTTTCCGCCGCACTGGGCTATCCGGGAAAGTGAGACTTTTTTCCGTGCGGAAAAATCTACGCTTGACTCTACAATTGTTATAGAGTTTATGATGACTCCATGCTATACTGATAAGGAGTCCTTTCCGATGCAAAACGATCTCACCACCGGCAGCGTCTTTCGCAACGTTGTGTCCTTTTCGCTGCCGTATCTGCTCTCTTACTTCTTGCAGACGCTCTACGGCATGGCCGACCTCTTCATCATTGGCCAGTTTGAGGGCGTCGCCGGCACGACCGCCGTCTCCATCGGCTCGCAGGTGATGCACATGCTCACAGTCATGCTCGTCGGCCTTGCGATGGGCGCGACGGTCAGCATCGCGCAGGCCACCGGCGGCGGCGACAAAAAGCGCACCGCCTCTGCCATCGGCAACACGGTCACGCTCTTCATGCTGCTGTCTCTTGCGCTGACGGCACTGCTGCTCGCGCTGCGCGGGGGTATCGTCTCCATCATGTCCACACCGGAGGAGGCCGTGCAGGGCACGCTCGCCTATCTCACGGTCTGCTTTATCGGTATTCCGTTCATCACGGCGTACAACATCATCGCCTCGATCTTCCGCGGCCTTGGCGACAGCAAGAGCCCCATGTACTTCATCGCCGTCGCCTGCGTCGTCAACATCGCGCTCGACTACTACTTCATGGGCACGCTGCACCTCGGCCCCGCGGGCGCGGCGCTCGGCACCACGCTCTCGCAGGCGGTGAGCGTCCTCGTCTCGCTCGCGGTCATCTTGAAGCGCAGGCTCATCTCCGTCCGCCGCGCGGACTTTCGCCCGCAGCGCGCCGTCATGGGTAAGCTCCTTCAGATCGGCGTGCCCGTCGCTCTGCAGGACGGCTTTATTCAGGTCTCGTTCGTCATCATCACGATCATCGCCAACCGCCGCGGCCTGACGGACGCGGCCGCCGTCGGCATCGTCGAAAAGATCATCGGCTTTCTCTTCCTCATCCCGTCGTCGATGCTCTCGACCGTCTCGGCGCTCGGCGCGCAGAATATCGGCGCGGGCAAGCCCGAGCGTGCGCGTCTCACGCTGCGCTACGCCGCGATGATTGCCTGCTCGTTCGGCATCGCGGTCGTCATCCTCATCCAGTTTATCGCCGAGCCGCTCGTCGGCCTCTTCACGCCTGATGCCGCCGTCGCCGTCGCGGGCGGGCAATATCTGCGCGGCTACATCTGGGACAGCTTCTTTGCCGGCGTGCAGTTCAGCTTCAGCGGCTATTTCTGCGCCTGCGGCAAGTCGGGCATCTCGTTTCTGCACAATTCGCTCTCGATCCTGCTCGTGCGCGTGCCGGGGGCGTACTTTGCGTCCAAATACTTCCCACAAACGCTGCTGCCCATGGGCCTTGCCAACGCCGCGGGGTCGCTTTTCTCCATCCTTGTCTGCGTGATCGCCTACACCATCCTCACGCGGCGGGAAAAACGTGCGCAGGAGGCAACGTAAATGGCTCTTCCCCAGCTTTTCTCCATCGGCGAAATGGCAAAAATTTTCCATCTCAGCGTGAGCAGCCTGCGCCACTACGAGGCGCTCGGCCTTGTCACGCCGGAATATGTCGATCCGTCGACGAACTACCGCTACTACAGCGTCCGCCAGTTTGAGCCGCTCAACACCATCCGGTATCTGCGCGCGATGGACATGCCACTCACCGAGATCGCTGATTTTCTGCAAAACCGCGACGTGGAGACGATCGAAGAAAAGCTGCGCGCGCAGAAGGCCGCCGTTGTACAGAAGCAAAAGGAGCTCAAGCGCATCGAGCGCAAGCTCGACGCGCGCCTTAGCCAGCTCCAAGATGTGCGGCATGCGCCGCTCGGCGAGATCACGCTCATCCATTCGCCCGCGCTTCGCCTTTTCTGGATCGACACGGCGCTGACCGCGCCGGACTACTCCGCGCTCGAGCTCTCCACGAGCCGTCTTGCCGCCGCGCAGGCCGAAGCGCTGGTCTTCCTCGGCAAGGTCGGCTTCAGCGTATCGCAGGAGCACTTGAACGAGGGCAGCTTCGGGCAGTACGACGGAGAATTTCTCGTGCTTGACGAGGCCGACCGCTTTGCGGGCGACGTCATTGATCTGCCCGCTTCGCTCTGCGCATGCGTGCGCTTCCGCGGACACCACGCCGAGTCGCCCGCGCAGTACCGTCGCTTGATGCAGTTCATCCGCGAGGAAGGCTACACCGCCGCCGGATTTTCGCGCGAGATTACGGTCATCGACTACGGCTTCACGACCGACACGGAAAAGTTCGTCACCGAACTCATGCTCCCCCTGCAAAAGGTATAAAAAAAGTTCCCGCGTTTCATACGTGGGAACTTTTTTATACTTTTTACTCAATGCCCGCCGCCGGCGATCATCTTGAGGGCGTGGTCAAGCGCGCCGAGCACGGCGCTCAGGTTTTCGCGCGCAGCCTTTTCCGAGCCGGGGAGGTTCAGGATGAGGCTGTTTCTTCTCGTGCCGGCCACGGCGCGGGAAAGCATCGCGCGCGGCGTGATCTGCAAGCTGTAATAGATCATCGCCTGCGGGATGGCGGGAATTTCGCGCTCGAGCACGGCGCACGTCGCCTCGGGCGTCACGTCACGGGGAGATAAGCCCGTGCCGCCGCTCGTGATGACAAGGTCGCAGTGCTTTTCATCCACGCAGGAGATGAGCTCTTCGCTGATCTTCTCCTGTTCGTCCGGCACGATGGACGTGTACACGACCTCGTAGCCAGCCTCCTTCAGCATCGCGGCCACAGCAGGGCCGCTCTTGTCCTCGTACACGCCCGCGGACGCGCGGTCGCTCACGGTAATGACTGCCGCCTGATAGCTCATAGCATTGCCGCCTTTCTCAAAAGTCGATCGTGCCCTCGCGCACGCACAGATCATAGGGCTCATAGACGACCTTGCGGTACGCGTCCACATCGAGCTTCACGCCCGTCCAGTCGGAATGGATCTCGCCGGTCTGCTTGATGAGGATATCATAGAGGATATCGTAGGTCACGCCGTCGTCACCCGTCTCCACGATGGTGGAATAGGGCAGCGTCTTATGGTAGGTCATGTGCAGGCCCTTGTAGTCGAAGTGGTAGCCGTTGCGCATGCGGCAGCCGTCGAGGCCCTTGTAGGTGAAGCGCTTTTTAAGGTCTGCCAAAATCTTGTCCCCCTCCTCCTGATAGAGGTTCTCGGGCGTCGTCTCGGTGTAGTCGTAGCGGAACTGCACGGGGATGTTGTACTTGCGCCAGCGCTCTGCGTAGTCCACAAGCTCGTCGGCGGGATAGTCCATGTACAGCACGCAGTTCACGCGCTTGGGCGTTGCGATACGGGCGACGACCTCGTCGGGCGACTCCTCGACATACTTCGTCAGGTGGCGCGAGATGTTGATGCAGGTGATCTTGTCGCGATTGCGCTCGGTGAAGGCGATCATTTCCTCCGCGCTGCACCCGGGCTGCACGGGGAAGGTCGTGTTGATATAGACCTTGTGGGTCGTGGGGATGGCGTCGAGCATGCGCTGGAGCGCTTTTAAGTTGGCAAACGGCTCGCCGCCGGTGAAAACAAAATCGCAGCGCGGCGTGATCTCGTCCATCACGGCGATGCTCTTGAGGATCGCCTCCACGCTGAAGCCCTCAGCATGGGCGTATTCCTGCTTGTTCACGCAAAACGGGCAGTGGTTCCGGCAATCGTAGGGTACAAAGATCGTTACCGTCGCGCCGCCCTCGCGCGTCTTGTAGGGATGAGTCATTGGTTCTTGTCCGTCCTCTGTTAAAATTCTATAATGAAAATAGTTTACTCTGAAATATGCAGGATTGCAAGCGATCTTCTGACAGTTTTCTCATTTTGTCGGACATTGCTTTTCCTCGCGCAGAAGAGCGCGCACATAGTCGAACGCCGCGTCCTCGCCCTGCTCCTTGAGTACGAGCAGCATCTTGCCGATGAGCTCGCCGGTCTCGGGATGGATGAGGATATGGCCGCGCGACTTTTCGTAGTAGTCGTAGGCCGAGGCGTCTGTATATTTGTCGCCCCGGTAGACCTTGCAGGCGGCAATGCGGTCGCAGAACATTTCGGCTACATATTTGAGCGGCATTTTGCACCCGCCCATGTAGACCTTGCCGTCGTCGCCGATACAGTAGTCGATCCAGTATTCAAAGTGGTGGCGGTTGCGCCCCTTGTGGTGGAGCCAGGCAAGGCTCACGCCGTTTTCGCGCCGCTCGGCGTCGTTCGGGCTGCGGTAGCCCTGATAATACTTGACGCCGCGCCCGAATTCTGAGGGGCTGTATTTGCTCAGGTCATGCGTTAACCCCTGATAGTACAGGCCGAGGCGAAAACAGTATTGCCGCACCAGATGGCGATGATGCGTGATGGTTTTAAAGTGCTCGATGGCGCGCATACGGACACCTCCCTGCGTATTCCGGCAGGCCGCCCGCCGCGGTTCGCCGCTTTCCCGCGCGCGTATGTTTCCGTTTGAAGTAATACATGCACAGTTATTGAAATTTTATATCAAATCTACAGAAAATGCAATAAGGTATTTTTGCAAATAAATTGCGCAAAATGAGCACCAAGGGCGGCAAGTCCCCTGCCCTTTTGTCTCCTCCGCGCGGGAATGGAAAATATTCCCGCGCGGAGCGAGCGTGCCGGAAGGCTTTGCAGAATATCTTCTGTCATTTCGTCCATCACAGCAAAAAGGGCACGGCCTGTTGGCCGCGCCCTTTGTCTGCGCTTTGCGAAAGAGCCTTTTTTACAGGTTCTTCTCGTAGCTCTCGATCATCTTTTTAACCATCTGGCCGCCGACAGAGCCAGCCTCGCGGGAGGTCAGATCGCCGTTGTAGCCCTGCTTGAGGTTGACGCCGACCTCGCTGGCGGCTTCCATCTTGAACTTGTTCATAGCGGCCTTGGCCTCGGGGATGTTGAGCTTGTTGCTGTTCTTGCTGGACATAATGATTTTCTCCTTTTCCTACAATTGTTTTTGGTTTCACCTGTTTGAAAGAGTTTTGCGGTTTGGGTATCGCAAGGGTAGTTTGACTCATAAAAAATCGGATATGCAGTTTTTCTGCTGGTAAGTTTTATCAGCGCTTCTTCGCGCACGAACGCTGATTTGACAATCGTTTTTCTTTCCTCTATAATTTATAATCAAAATTGCAACATGACGGAGGTATTTACGTTATGATCTCTTCCGATAACCGCCGCTACGCCTACGGCAAATCTCAGCTCATCGAAGTCATCTGCCAGCTGCGCTTCCCCACGATCCTCTCGATCGACACGCGCGAGCCCGCCGACTTTCAGGAGACCGTGCGCGCGGCATTTCCGCGCTACCAGTGCCAGGTGGAAAAGCTCCCCGGCGTGAACGGCGCGCCCGCGCGGACGGTCAACAACCACACGTTCATTTCCGAGGACGGCGGCTACAAGCTGAGCCTCACGAAGGACTTTATCGCCCTTTCCACCATGCGCTACACGCACTGGGAGGACTTTGCCGCCCGTCTCGACGAGCCGCTCGGCCAGTTTATCAAGATTTACCGTCCCAACTGCTTTGACCGCGTGGGGCTTCGCTTTGTGAACGCCATTTCGCGCGAGCAGCTTGGCCTCACGGGCCGCCGCTGGAACGATCTGCTCCAGCCGCCGTACCTCGGCATTCTCGACGAGGACGACGTGGACGAGGCAAGCGTCGCCAAGTGCTCGGTCGACGTCGAGCGCAAGCTCGACACGCTCGCGGCGCTCAAGCTGCACGCGGGCCCAGGCTTTGTCCAGCGCAACATCCGCAGCGGCAATCAGGTTCAGCAGGTACAAGAAAAGGAAGTGCGCTTCATCTTCGATCAGGACGTGTACTCCACTGGCAAGGTAAAGGTCGCCGCCGTGGCGGAAACGCTCAACGCCCTGCACGCGCACTCCGACAGCGTCTTTTCCGACGCGATCACCACCGTGCTCCACGACGCGATGGAGCCGGAATATCTGTAAAAGCGATGTGAAGTAAATTTTGGCAAAGAAAACACATGAACTGGCGCTGTGCGGCGTACTGTGCGCGCTCGCGGTCGCCTTCCTCTGGCTCAGCGGCGTCATTCCGCTCTCGACCTACGCCTGGCCGATCCTCGCATCGGCTACGCTTTTGCCCGCGCGCGAGGAATGCCGCAAAAGCTACGCATGGAGCTGCTTTGCCGCGGCGGCGGTCTTGGGACTTCTTCTCTGCGCGGATAAGGAAGCGGCCCTCGTTTTTTGCTTTCTCGGCTATTATCCCCTCGTGAAGCCGAATCTTGACGCGATCTCGTCCAAAGCGCTGCGGCTCTTTGCGAAGCTCGGCCTCTGCACCGTGAGTATGGGCGTCATGTACGCGCTCATCATCTTTGTCTTTAAGCTCCCCGCCGTGGTGCAGGAGTTTTCCGAGAGCGCAGCGTGGCTGCTGTGGGCGACGGCGGCGATGGGGCTGCTGCTCTTTTTCGTCTACGATCTGCTCATCGACCGGCTGGCGGTCGTCTATCGCCACCGCCGTGGTAAAAAGGCATAAATTTCGGCACTTTTTGTTATTCATCTTACCAAAATACAGCATGAAAGCGCGGTTTTCCGTTGTGGAAAGCCGCGCTTTGCCGTATACTGAATTTGGGCAGTTTTGCTCACTTCCATTCCCTCCCGCCTGCGCTACTCCACCTTTTACGTACCGCTCGCGGGAAATACAAAAGGAGGAACGTTTTCCGCCGAACCGGCGGTGCGGCAGTGTGGAGACCTGCCGTAAAGCGGTGCGCTCAGGCGGCTGCGAGGTCCTGCATCGCGGAGGCGGCAGGGCTGCGGTTCACGATTATGGCAGAGGTCATTCTGAAAAATGTCCGAAAGGTCTACCCCAACACCGAAAGCAAGAAGAAAAAGAAGAAAGACGAGGCCGTCGAAAAGAAGAACAATCTGGAGATCACTGACGAAGGCGTTGTCGCCGTGCAGGACTTCAACATCGACGTGGCCGACAAGGAGTTCATCGTGCTCGTCGGCCCGAGCGGCTGCGGCAAGTCGACCACGCTGCGCATGATCGCCGGTCTCGAGGAGATCAGCGGCGGCGAGCTCTTCATCGACGGCAAGCAGATGAACGATGTCGCGCCCAAAGACCGCGACATCGCGATGGTCTTCCAGAACTATGCGCTTTATCCGCACATGACCGTCTATGAAAACATCGCCTTCCCGCTCAAGCTCAAGAAAATCGCGGAGACGGACGCGGACGGCAAGACGCATCTCAAGAAAATGCCCAACGACGAGATCGACCGCCGCGTGCGCGAGGCGGCAGAGATTCTTGATATCACCCAATTCCTCGACCGCAAGCCCAAGGCGCTCTCCGGCGGCCAGCGCCAGCGCGTGGCCATCGGCCGCGCCATCGTCAGAAGCCCCAAGGTGCTGCTGATGGACGAGCCGCTCTCGAACCTCGACGCGAAGCTGCGCAACCAGATGCGCGCCGAGATCATCAAGCTGCGCGAGAAGATCGACACCACCTTCATTTACGTCACGCACGATCAGGTCGAAGCCATGACCCTCGGCGACCGCATCGTCATCATGCGCGACGGCTACATCCAGCAGATCGGCACGCCGCAGGAGGTCTTCAACCATCCGGCGAACCTGTTCGTCGCGGGCTTCATCGGCTCGCCGCAGATGAATTTCTTTGAAAACTGCCAGCTCACAAAGACTGCCGGCGGCTATACGCTCACCGTCATGGGCGAGACCGTCACGCTCACCGCGGAGCAGAGCGCAAAGCTCGCCACCGCAGGCGTCGAGAGCCGCAGTGTCACCGCGGGCGTGCGCCCCGTGCATATCGCGCTCGGCGAGAGCGGCATCCCTGCCGAGGTCGACGTCAGCGAGCTGATGGGCAGCGAGCTGCATCTGCACCTTGCCGCGAATGGGCAGGATGTTGTGGCAGTCATTCCCACCGCGAATATTGATCCGATGGCGTATGCGCGGCATACGGCGGTGAAGTTTGGGTTTGATGCCAAACTGGTGCATTTGTTTGATTCTGATTCTGAAAAGAATCTCATTTGATTTTTGGAAAATATCCCTTTTAGGGGAAGAATATTGCAGCCCAAGGGCTGCGGTGAATAAAGGGGGCCATTCTCTCACGTGAGAGAATGGCCCCCTTTGACCCCCAAGAGAACGCAAGGGGCGCTGCCCCTTGACCCCACCATTGCCGGTTTGCAGCTCGAATGACTGCACACGCTGCGCAGTGTAGGTGCGGTGTACATGGCTTCGCCATGAATCTTCTGCGAATCGTGACCAGTCGCAACCGCGCCTTACTATCGTGAGGCGCGAGTGACGTTACCTCGGCGGCAGACTGCCTGCGGAATGCGGCATTGCTTCGCTCGCCGCATTGATGAGTGCTCCGGTAGGCGGAAATTAGTTTGCACTCCTACAAGATGAGCAGAGCGGCAGCGGATAGTAGGAGCAAGTCAAATCGTATAGCAATGCTAACGCGGCAACGCCGCGCTATGGGCAGTGCAATCGGCAAGCATTGCAGCTCTTCGAGCTGCTCGCTTGCAATGTCAAAACCTTTCTCTCGGGGGATCAAAAGGGGGATACTCTCTTTCGTGAAAGAGAGTATCCCCCTTTTATTGCTTCTTTGCACAGTGCAACGAATAACTCGCGTTCCCACGACGTGGGAGCTATTTAATAGGCAACGCCCCAATAAATATCAGTAGTGCACTCTTTGCCGCAGCAGACGCACTTGCCGGTGGTGCCGCTCTGCTTGAGGGGCATGCAGCGGGAGGAAACGCCCGCCTGTTCCTTCATCTTGAGCTCACACTCGAGGCTGCCGCACCACTTGGTGCGGGCGAAGCCGCCGCGGCCGGAGGCCATCTCCTTGACCTCGTCGATGGTTTTAAGATCAAACGTGTTGTCTTCCAGATTCTTTTCCGCCACGGTGTACATGTTGTCATGGATGGCGTCAAGCAGCGCCTTGATCTCGTCAACGATCCCCTCGATCTTGGCCGTGACCTTTTCGCCGTTGTCGCGGCGGACGAGGCAGCAGTTGCCCTCGGCCAGGTCGCGGGGACCGAGCTCGAGGCGGATGGGCACGCCGCGCATCTCGTACTCAGCGCACTTCCAGCCCATAGACTGGTCGCTGTCGTCCAGCTTGACGCGGACGTCGGCGGCGATGAGGTCCGCCATCACGCTCTTGGCGGTCTCGAGCACCTCGGGGTTCTTGTGCGCGGCGATGGGGACGATGACGACCTGCGTGGGCGCGATGCGCGGGGGCAGGACAAGGCCGTTGTTGTCGCCGTGGGTCATGATGACCGCGCCGATCATGCGCGTGGTGGAGCCCCAGGACGTCTGGAACGGGTACTGGAGCTTGTTGTCGCGGCCGGTGAAGGTCACGTCATAGGCGCGGGAGAACTTGTCGCCAAAATAGTGGCTCGTCGCACCCTGAAGCGCCTTGCGGTCCTTCATCATGCACTCGACGGTATAGGTCGCCTCGGCGCCCGCGAACTTCTCCTTCTCGGTCTTGCGGCCGGGGACGACGGGGATGGCGAGCACGTGGCGGAAGAAGTCGGCGTAGCAGTTGAGCTGCTGCATCGTCTCGGCCTGCGCCTCCTCGGCGGTCTCGTGGATGGTGTGGCCCTCCTGCCACCAGAACTCGCGCGAACGCAGGAACGGGCGGGTGGTCTTCTCCCAGCGGATGACGGAGCACCACTGGTTGTAGAGCATCGGCAGCTGGCGGTAGGTCTGCAATACGCGGGACCAGTGGTCGCAGAACATCGTCTCGGACGTGGGGCGGAAGGCAAGGCGCTCTTCGAGCTTCTCGCTGCCGCCCATCGTGACCCACGCGACCTCGGGTGCGAAGCCGTTGACGAGCTCGCCCTCTTTCTTGAGCAGGCTCTCAGGGATCAGAACGGGCATCGCCACATTCTCGTGTCCGGTCTTTTTGAACTCCGCGTCCATCAAACGCTGCATGTTCTCCCAGATGGCGAAGCCATAGGGGCGCAGGATGGTAAAGCCCTTGACGCTGGCATACTCAACAAGCTCCGCCTTGCGGCAGATGTCGGTATACCATTGGGCGAAATCGTCTTCCAGATTCGTGATCTGTTCTACCTTTTTATCTTTTGCCATGTTTATGTTCTCCCTCAGTTTCAGGATAGGGTTCTGATTTGTTATTGTATTGTTTTTGCGCCGAATTGTCAAGCACAGGCGCGGAAAAGGTGCGGAACGGCAACGCCTTTCCGCACCTTTCTGTATTTTTCTCACACCACCGTCGGGAAACGGAGGATGGCCTTGAAGAGGTCGCCATCGATGGCGAGCGACATCTTCCCACCCTGCAGCTCCGTCAAGCTCTGCGCGATGGAGAGGCCGAGGCCGTTGCCCTCGGTCGAGCGCGAGCTGTCGCCGCGCACGAAGCGCTCCATCAATTCCTCGGCGGGAATGTTCAGCGCCGCGCGCGAGGTGTTCTTGAAGGTCACGACCGCGTCGCCGCCGGTCTTTTCAAGCGTCAGATAAACGCGCGTGCCATTCTGCGCGTATTTGCAGATGTTCGAGAGCAGATTGTCGATCACGCGCCACATCAGCGCGCCGTCTACATTGCAGAAGAGCTCCTTGTCCGGCATCACGCTCACGAGCGTCAGCTCCGCCGCGCTCAGCTTGTCGCCGTACTCGCCCTCGACCTGCGATAGAAGCTCGTTCATGCTGCACCGCACGGCGTTCACCGGCAGGTTGCCGGTCGTCGCCTTGCTCGCCTCGACCAGATCTTCGGTGAGCTTTTTGAGCTTGAAGGCCTGCCGCTTGAGGACGGCGAGGTATTCTTCCTCCTGCGCGGGAGTGTGCTCATGCTGCAAAAGATCAACGTAGTTGATGATGCTCGTGAGCGGCGTCTTGATGTCGTGCGAGACGTTCGTGATGAGCTCCGTTTTGAGCCGCTCGCTCTTGAGCTGCTTGTCGATGGCCGCAGCCATGCCGTCGCCGATGGAATTCAAGTTCTCAGCGTGGCGCTTAACGTCCCAATACATCCACTTTGTGTCCACCTGCGCGTCAAGATTGCCGGCGGCGAGGGCTTCGCCCTCCTTCTGGAGCTTTCGAAGCTGGAGCGAGAAGAGGCACGCGGCGACGGACAGCACAAGCATCGTCAGCAGCATCGCCCCTCCCGCGCGATTTGCCGCAAATATACCGAGCATCATGCTGACCACAAGGCAGCCCACCGCCGTGCGCCAGACGAGCGGGATGGCGTGCAGGAAGCCAATAACGCCGCGGCAGAAGGCGCAGAGCACTCTCCAGCACCACTTGACGATCTTCCAGCACAGGCATAACACCTTATAGATGAGCGTTCCCTTCCACAGCCCGCCCACCTTGACGCGCGCACAGAACGTCACCCACGCGGCAAAGACGAGCACCGCCAGCGCAAAGCTTATCCCCAGCAGCAGCACATCGTAGGGCGGGGTATAGAAGCTCACATAGGAGTAGACCTCCTCCACCGCCACGCACAGCAGCGCAATGATCGTGCCGTCAACGAGAAGATAGAGGTCGAAGGGGATCTTTTCCTGCCAGCCGCCCTGTAGCTCGCCGTCCTCGCGCCGCGCCGCCGTGCGGGCGAGGAAGATGAGCAGAAACAGTTCCAGCGCACCGAAGAGGATGAGCAGCTCCAGGGCGTTCTGCCCCCAGTTTTCTGCCTTGTCGTAAAATACCTTTGCCCAGTAGATATCGTCCTGCGCGGGAAGGCCCTTCACAAGGTAGACATCAAAGGTCTTGTCGTTGTAAACGGTGCTGTAACAGAAGGTATCGCCATCGCTGACGTTGCTGAACTCCACCTCGTCCTGCTCGTTCATCACGCGGAAGCGAATGTTGCTGTAGCTGTCGCCCTTGGAATAGATCTTGTCGAGCTCATAGTTTCCGCCTTCCATGGCGATATAGTCGTCGCAGATCTCCCACGTCTTTTTGCCGACCGCATTCAGGCAGAGGTTGCTCGTGTAAAAGTCCCGACCCATACCGCCGTAGGAGTAGACAAGCCCCACGACATAGGTGAGGATGACCGGCACGAGCGCCGCCGCCAGCAAAAAAGCGACCGTCTTTGTCCAGAAATTGCGTATCCACGCAGCCTTCATTTCTTGTCCTCCATTTTATACCCCAGCCCCCACACGACCTTCAGGTAGCGCGGCTCGGAGGGGTTGATCTCCAATTTTTGCCGCAGGTGGCGGATGTGCACGCTCACCGACGTCTCCGCCCCCAGCGAATCCTCCTTCCACACCAGCTCGTAGATCTGGGCAGAGGAATAGATGCGTCCCGGGTTCTTCATCAGCAGCCGCAGGATGTTGAACTCGATGGGCGTGAGCGCGACCTCGTCGCCGTCGACCGTCACGCTTTTTTTCTCCTCGTCGAGCACGATGGGGCCGACGGTGTAGACGTTCGGCTTCTCCTCTTCCTTCTTCGACCCCAGCTGCGTGTAACGGCGGAGCTGAGACCTGACGCGCGCCAGCACCTCCACGGGGTCAAAGGGCTTTGTGATGTAGTCATCCGCGCCGATGTTCAGGCCCAGGACCTTGTCGCTGCTCTCGCTCTTGGCCGTGAGCAGGATGATGGGCACGTTGCTCTTTTCGCGCAGCTTCGCCGTCGCGGCGATGCCGTCGAGCTGGGGCATCATGATGTCCATCAGGATCAGATGGATGTCGTTCTTCTCCACGACCTCCAGCGCCTCGCGCCCGTTGCTCGCCTCAAACAGGCAGTAGTCCCCGCCGGAGAGATAAATCTTGAGCGCGTTGACAATGTCCTGTTCGTCGTCACAAATCAGAATGTTGTACATTTTCTCACCTCATGTTGGTCATTGTATCAGCCGTTTTCAAACAAAAACAGCGATTGTTTCTTAATTCTTACTTAATATCCTCTCAAAAAGGCCGAAAGGGGCTTCCTTTCGGCCTTTCTCGGTTGTTTTCTTATCTTTTTCGGTCAATTTTGCGATAAAGGCGAAGCGCCCTCTCCGCCGCGACGCCCGCGGCGTGCGCAAGGCTGCGCGCGTTGTAATGAAGCTCTGCAAAGCAGAACGCGGACTTCCCCGCCGCCGCGAGGCGCAGGGATTTTTCTTCCTTTTTCCGCCGGCTGTACCAGATCGACATAGTTCTCCTCCTCACAAATCACACCCGTCGAGCGCGGCAAGGCCGAAGCGCGCGGCGAGGCTGATCTTCGCGCGCTCGTCGTCCGAGGATGCAACATCGAATTTCGTGCGCAGCTCACGCAGGAACAGGCCGCGCAGCGAATCCTCCTGCGCCCGCGCCCAGACGTCCTCGCCGATGCGCGTCTCGTCGCGCAGCTCCAAGTGGAAGAAGTCGGGCGCAGACTGCTCTTCGATCGACTTGAGATCAAGCCCGCGCTCATCTGTCTCTCCGGTGAAAATAATGCGGTAAATATCGCACACAGTCGCATCCGGCAGGCTTGCTCGCAGCGCGTCCTCCGCCGATCTTCCCGTCACATCGACGTTCAGGACCTCATACCGTCTGCGCGCGAACGGCACAAACGAAAGTTCGGCCTTCCCACGCTCCACCGTGCCCGTAAGGATGCCCTTTTCGCCCAGCTCGTCGAAACCGCGGCCCTCCGGGCAGCCGGAGTAGGCGTAGGTCGTCTGCCCTTCGCGCAGGAAACCGCCGAACTGGTGTGTGTGGCCGAGCGCAAGATAGTCGATCCCGCTCTCCTTGATCTGCTCTTTCGTGAGGGGATCGTAGCGCGATTCCGTGGCGGAGATATCACCGTGCAGCACCATCAGATGGATGAAATCGTCCTCCGGTGCGCGGAAGCCCGCAAGCAGGCTCTCATCCTGCACCGGCGCGGTAAACGCCGCTCCGTACACGGCGCACCCGAGTTCCGGCAGCTCCACGCGCTCGACCGTCTTCGACGTGAAGACGTGCACGTTCTCCGGCCAGGAAAGCGTCGCGTAGGGCGACTTCGCGCTGTACGGGTCGTGGTTGCCGGGGGCGATGAACACTCTTGCCCGCATCGCGCCCAGCGCGTCGGAGAGCGCTTCCAGCGTCTCGCGATAGGTCGTATCGCTGTCAAACAGGTCACCCGCAAGCAGCACGAGATCGACGCCGTTCTGATTCACGTAATTGCAAAGCCGCGTCAGCAGCTCGCGGCTCTCGCGGCGGCGCTGGCGCGCCTGCTCGGCGCTCAGCGCGCCGAACGCGCTGTCCAAATGGAAGTCCGCCGCGTGGACGATCTTCACGCTCATGTGTTCTCTCCTCTCATGCCTGCGGGGCGGGCGCTTTCTCCTTGCACACGTCGACCCAGGCGACAAAGTTCGAGGAATACTTCTCAAGCTCGTCGCAGGTCATCTCGATGGCGCTGTTCGCGCTGCCCGCCGCGGGGAAAACCGTGTCGAAGCGTTTGAGCGACACATCGAGATAGGTCTTCACATTCTCCGGCAGGGCGAACGAGCACACGCCGCCCGGCGCGTGGCCGGTGAATGCGCAGGCCTCATCAAAGGTCAGCATCTTTGCTTTCACGTGGAAATACGCCTTGTACTTGGCGTTGTCGATCTTCCTGTCCCCCGCCGTCACGATGATGATGGGCTCGTCGTCCGCGAGCTTGAAGCTCATAGACTTGGCGATGCGCGCGCCCTCCACGCCGACGGCGACGGCGGCCAGCTCGACCGTCGCGCTCGACACGTCGAACTCGCGGATGCGGTCGGCGATGCCGAAGTGTTCAAAATAGGCTCTCACTTTTTCGATGGACATTTGCGTTGTTCCTTTCTATTTTGCGCTTTTTCAGCGCACATCGACGCGCTCGACGCCCACGCAGAGCCCCGTCGCGTCATCCAATGTAAAAATTGCTCCCTGCATCTTGCCGGCGCTCTTCTCCGGCTCGCGGTAGCGGCCTGGGAGACCGCCGAGAAACGTCTCGACCGACTGCTCGGGCTTGATACCGAGCACGCTGCGCACCGCCCCCGTCATGCCGAGGTCCGTGAGGCAGCCCGTCCCCTTGGGGAAGACCTCTTCGTCCGCCGTCGGCACGTGGGTGTGCGTGCCCCAGATGGCGCTGACGCGGCCATCGAGGTAATAGGCCATGGCGAGCTTTTCGCTCGTCGCCTCGGCGTGGAAGTCAAGCAGCGTGAACGTCGGCTTTTCGCCGCTTTTGAGCAGCTCGTCCGCCGTTTTGAACGGATTGTCCGCATGGAACGCGAGGTCGCAGCGGCCGATGAGGTTCATCACCGCGATGCGGGCGCGCCCGCACTCGAAAACGCCGTAGCCCCTCCCCGGCACGCGCGCGCCGAGATTGTGCGGCCGCAGAATATACGGGCAGTCGTCGAGGTAGTCGGTGATCTGCATCTTGCCGAATGTGTGGTTGCCAAGCGTGATGACGTCCGCTCCCGCGGAGAAGATGCGCTCGGCGTCGTTCGGCGTCAGGCCGACCATCGCGGCATTCTCGCCGTTGACCACGGTGAAGTGGATGTTCTTGAGTTTTTTCACGGCGCGCAGATGGCGCTCGAGGCAGCTGACGCCGCAGCCGCCCACCACATCGCCGATGGCCAGAATATTGTAGAGCATGGCGTTCCTCCGCTTTGCGTTTTCCCCAGTATAGCAAGGCGCGGGACAAAACGCAAGAAAGGCATGAAAAAAGGCCCCGCAAAAGCGGAGCCTTTTTCTTATTTCGCGTATTCAATGGCGGTCGTCTCGCGCAGGACGTGCACCTTGATCTGGCCGGGATATTCCATCTCTTCCTCGATCTTTTTGGCAAGCTCGCGCGCCAGAATGACCATCTGGTCCTCGCTGACCTGGTCGGGCTTGACCATCACGCGCACCTCGCGGCCGGCCTGAATGGCATAGGCCTTGTCGACGCCGGGATAGCTGCCGGTGATCTCCTCAAGCTGCTCGAGGCGCTTGATGTAGTTCTCCAGATTCTCGCGGCGGGCGCCGGGACGGGCGGCAGAAATCGCATCCGCCGCCTGGACGAGGCAGGCAACGATGGTCTGCGGCTCCACGTCGTTGTGGTGCGCCTGCACGGCATGGATGATGTCGTCCTTTTCGTGGTACTTGCGCAAAAATTCGACGCCGAGGGCGACGTGCGTACCCTCCATCTCGTGGTCGACGGCCTTGCCGATATCGTGCAGCAGGCCTGCGCGCTTGGCGGCGTAAACGTCCGCGCCCAGCTCAGCGGCCATCATGCCGGCGAGGTGCGAGACCTCGATAGAGTGCTGCAGGACGTTCTGGCCGTAGCTCGTGCGGTAATGCAGGCGGCCGAGCATCTTCACAAGCTCGGGGTGCAAGCCGCGGATGCCGGTTTCCAGCACGGCGCGCTCACCCTCGGACTTGATGATGGCGTCCACCTCGCGGCGGGCCTTGTTGACCATCTCTTCAATGTGCGTGGGATGGATGCGGCCGTCGGCGATGAGCTTTTCGAGCGCCAGGCGCGCGACCTCGCGGCGCACGGGCTCGAAGCACGAGACGGTGATCGCCTCGGGCGTGTCGTCGATGATGAGGTCGACGCCCGTGAGCGTTTCGATCGTGCGGATGTTGCGGCCTTCGCGGCCGATGATGCGGCCTTTCATCTCGTCATTGGGCAGGGGCACCACACTGACGGTGATCTCGGCAACATGGTCGGCAGCGCAGCGCTGGATGGCAGAAGCGACGATCTCGCGGGCGCGGGAATCGGCCTCGTCCTTGGCGCGCTGCTCCAGCTCCTTGATCTTGAGCGCGGTCTCGTGCGTCACTTCGCTCTCGACCTGCTCGATCAGGTACTTCTTGGCGTCTTCTGCAGTGAAACCGGAAATACGTTCGAGCATTTCGGTCTGGCTGCGCTTGATGATCTTGATTTCTTCGTTTTCCTTGTCCAGGGCGGCGTGCTTCTGGTTGAGGGCCTCCTCGCGCTTTTCCAGCGCGTCGGTCTTGCGGTCGAGGTTCTCCTCCTTCTGCTGGAGCCGGCGCTCCTGCTTCTGCTGCTCGGCGCGGCGTTCCTTGACTTCCTTCTCGTATTCGTTTCTGGAGCGCAGGATATCTTCCTTTGCCTCCAACATGATTTCGCGTTTCTTGTTTTCAGCGCTCTTGATCGCTTCGTTGACAATACGAAGAGCCTCTTCATCGGCGTTGGAGATCTTCTCCTCGGCGCGCTTAGCGGCTCTCTTGCGAATCCAAATACCAAGAAGAATGCCAATGACGAGCGTCCCCACCGCGATAAGCGCAGCGTAGAGATAGCTGATCATGCGATTCCTCCTGTGTGCTTTTTTGATCGATGCGATTGATCTATCGTTGGGTTTTTGAATCATAAACGGGAGATTCCCCTTCTCTCCCCTCCATAAATCCAAAAAACATTGTAAACTTTTTATGACCAGCTGTCAAGGAAAAGTCGCGTTCGGAAAATATCGGAAACGGGCAAATGTCACACCGCGATGTAGGCCTGCGCCGCGTAGCCGAGCTGGTCGTCGTAGCCCACGGAGTACCAGCCCTGATAGCTGCCGTAGACCTGCACGCTTTCGCCGTTCGGGATGCTGCCGACTGTTTCCCCGTCGATACTCGGGTAGCTTCGCAGGCGCAGCGCCGATCCCTCCGTCGTGACGACGCCGGTGCGCACGAGCTGCGGGTAAATGAACGGCAGACCGAAATACTCCGTCAGTCCCCGCGCGATGGCCTGCGCCGCGGCGTCGAGGTTATTTTCGATCCAGCGCGCATCGTCGTAATTGTCGTGGTAGCCGAGCTCAATGAGATTTGCGGGGTATTTGGGCCGCCGCACCTCGCCGAGCGTTGTGGTCGCCTGCGTCGTCACCTTTGCAGGCAGCGGGTAGACCATGCGCAGCTGCGCGGCGAAGAGCTCGGCAGCACGCTTTCCGTCGCTGCTCGTGGGATAGTAAAAGACGATGATGCCGCGGTTCTTCCCCGCCTGCCCCTCCCCCGAGGCGTTGGAGTGCAGGGCAAGGTAAAAGTCAAAGCCGCCGAGGCTGTTCGCCTGCGCGATGGACGAGGCCGCGGTCATCTCCGGCGTGTTGCGCACAAAGGAGATGGTGTTTGCGTAAAGGTACGGCTCGAGCGTGTCGGCCAGCAGATTCATCCAGTATTCCTCGCTGCCACTGCCGTCGACATACGGGTTCCAATCCTGCGTGGAGGGACTCAAATAAATTCTGGGCATGTGCAAAACCTCCCGTCGTTTCCAGTCTATGCTTGAAAAGCGGCGCACATGCAAAAAAAGAGACCGCCGAAGCGGTCTCTTTTTTGATTAATAGGATGCTTTGCGTTACACGGACGCAGCCGCCTTGTCCTTCTTGTTCTCGATACGCTGGAGAACGAGGACGACGACCAGCACCGCAAGACCCGCAAGGTCAGTGACCGTGCCGGGGATGACCATCAGCAGGCCGCCGATGACCAGCGCGACGCGGCTGATCGCCTTCATGTCGCGGATCAGGTAGCCCATCAGGCCGGAGGCGATAGACGCCATACCGAGGGTCGCGGAGATGACGATGGAGGCAACGCTCAGGAATTTGACGTCGCTGCCAACGAAGATCAGGGCGTTATTGTAAGCAAAGATGTAGGGGATGATGAACGCCGCGATTGCGAGGCGGGTCGCATTCCAGGCGGTCTTCATCGGGGGAGCCTTGGCGATGGCGGAACCGGCGTAGGCAGCCAGCGCAACGGGCGGGGTGATGTCTGCGACGATACCGAAGTAGAAGCAGAACATGTGGGCAGCCATCAGGTTGAGACCCATGCCGGAGGCAAGGATCGGCGCGCAGGTGGTGGCCATGATGATGTAGTTCGCGGTGGTGGGAACGCCCATGCCGAGCACGATGCAGCAGAGCATCGTCAGCACGAGAGCGATGATCAGGTGACCGTTGGACAGGCCGACGATCGCGCCGATGAGCACCTGGCCGAGACCGGTCATGGTGACGACGCCGGCGATGATACCAGCCATACCGCAGGCGATACCGACGCTCAGGCAGTTCTTGCCGCCGTTTTCAAACGCGTCGATGATGGTGGGCAGGCTCTTGACGTTGGGCTTGCTGATGGCGTAGTTGATAACCAGCAGCGCGAAGGCGATGGCAAGGCAGAGCGTGCTGCCGTTCTCGCCCATGAAGGTGCCCGGCTCGAAGCTGCGGCTCATGAGGGTCATGAACAGAAGCGGGATCAGGGGGATGGCCATGACGAGCTTCTTCTTGCCCTCTTCACGGCTGATCATGGCGACGACCACGCAGTAAAGGGTCGCGTACACGGCGGCGGTGGCCATCGTGAAGCCGATCATGATCATGTAGACCAGAACGACCAGCGGGAGGATGAGGTAGATCTGCGGGAGCAGGATCTTCCACTTGGGGAGCTCTTCGCGGGGCAGGCCCTTGAGGCCGAGCTTCTTGGCCTTGAAGTGCACGCCGAGGAAGATGCCGAGGAAGTACAGGAATGCGGGCAGGATCGCACGCACGATGATATCAGCATAGGGAACGCCGACCATTTCCGCCATCAGGAACGCCGCAGCGCCCATGATCGGGGGCATGATCTGACCGCCGGTGGAGGATGCAGCCTCGACCGCGCCGGCAAACTCCGGGGGATAACCGGTCTTCTTCATCATCGGGATGGTGACGGAACCGGTGGTAACGGTGTTACCGACGGAGGAACCGGAGACCATGCCGCAGAGGGCAGAGGAAACGACCGCGACCTTTGCAGGACCGCCGGAAGCCCAGCCGACCAGCGCGTTCGCGCAGTCGATGAAGAAGTTTGCAACACCCGTGGCCTCCAGGAAGGCGCCGAAAATGACGAACAGCGCGATGTAGGTCGAGCAGACGCCGATCGGGGTGCCGAGGATACCGGTCGTGGTGTAGAAGAGGTTATACATGACGGTCTTTAAGTCCTTGCCCGCGCCTAAGAAGGCGTAGAGCACGAACACCGTCGCCACGCAGATGATCGGCATACCGACCACGCGGCGGCAGCACTCGACGAGGATCAAGGTACCGACGATCGCAAATACGATCAGAAGGGGAATGGAAACGCTGCCGATCTGCACGACGAAAACCTTCTGGATTCGCGTACCGGCGGTAACGATTTTTTCAAGGTTTAAGGGGTAGAAGAAGAAACAGAACGCGCCGACTGCCGCCATGACGATATCGTACCAGGGCATGTAGTTGACTTTCTGAGAACCCTTCTTAATGGGGTAGTAGATGAACACGAGAATGATGACCAGGCCGAGGAAGAGTGGACGGCGCGCACGCTCGTCCATCTTGATCCACATGTTCATCACGATCAGGAAAATGCCGAACAGTGCCGTAAGGACACGCAGGATCTTTCTGGGAGTGCCTTCCCAGACGCGCGTGTTCGACTCACGGTCGTACTTTTTCATGATCGCATCGACGTCTTCCATGGTGCCGACGTCGTTGTCGACTGCAACATTGTTGAGCTTTTCGTTTTCAGCCATGATGCAATTTCCTCCTAATTCTATTTGAGAGCGTCCGTGCGCTCAGACGAGCCAGAATTCGTAATTAAAACGCACAGGCGCGTTTTTTCCACACAAATCACGCAGACTGACATCCTCGCCGTTTACATTGAGTACATGGTCAGAGACCGTACCGACAATGTAGCCGACGTTTGTCCTGTCCTGATGGATGTTTCGGATGACCATTGCCCAGCCCTTGTAATCGGGGCGGTCCACATAGACCTTGTCAAGCGTTTCGCCGGGGTTGAGCTCCGTCTGCACGCCTGCGCCAAAGGCGCAATAGGTCGTCTCCTCCACATAGATCGTTTTGTTTTCGATCTCGTAGGTATCGGTCAGGGGATATTTGTTCACGGAATGGATAAAGGTCACGGAAAAGCGGTCTCCCTCGCCCATTTTGTACCGGGCGTAGACCTCGCCGGTGTCGCGGTTGCGCAGGGTCAGATAGTAGCCGGAGCGAGGAAGAAGCACGGCGGCCGCTGCAATAATCGTTATTATTGCAGCGGCCGCAATTATGTATTTCCGCAGATGAGAATTCACGTCAATACACGGTAGCGATCCTGCTTACAGGACGCCAACTTCCTTGTAGTACTTCTCAGCACCGGGATGCATGGTGACGGTAGCGCCAGCGGAAGCAGCCTCGGGATCGAGGAAGCCGAACTTGGCGTGGCCTTCGGTCAGAGCGTCCTTGTTGTCGAACATGGCCTTGACGAACTCATAAACGACATCCTCGCTCAGCTCTTCGGAGGCAACGAGAGTAGCCTGGATAGCGACGCAGGTGACGTCGGCATCCTGACCGGTGTAGGTGCCGGCAGCCAGGTCGTCACGGATCAGGAACGGATAGGCCTCCTGGATGGCGGCGAGCTCATCGTCGCTCAGGGAGACGAGGTTGAGGGTGTTGGTGGTGGCATAGTCGACGATAGCGGTCGTGGGAGCACCGGCGACAGTGAAGGCGGCGTCGATCTTGCCGTCCTTGAGCTGGTCAACGCCATCCTGGAAGGAGCCGTTCACCGCATTGACGTCGTCCTTGGTAAGACCCGCAGCGCCGAGCACCTGCCATGCGTTGATCTCGGTACCGGAACCAACGTCACCGACGCAGATGGTCTTGCCCTTGAGGTCGGACACGGTGTTGATGCCGGGCTTGGCAAGGATCTGAACGGTCTCGTTGTAGATACCGGCGACCCAAAGAGCGTTGGTCTCGGGAGCGCCGTCGAAGGAGTTGGTGCCCTCGTGCGCGTAGTTGATAACGTCGGACTGCAGAATGGCCATCTGAGCATCTCCGTCGGTGATCATGTTGACGTTCGCGACGGAAGCGCCGGTGGACTCAACAGAGAGCTTGGAAAGGGTCAGCTTGGAGTCGAGGACGGTCTTGAGAACGCCGCCGACAGCATAGTAGGTACCGGAGGTACCGCCGGTCGCCAGAGTGATCGCAACGGGGGAGCTGGACTCGCCGTCGTTGTTCTGGCTGTCGTCCGTCTTCTCATCGCCGCAGGCGACCAGAGCGAAGACCATCGCGAGAGAGAGGATCAGAGCTAAAAACTTTTTCATACGCAATCTCCTTTTTGATTCTTCCGGCATTCACCGCTTCACCGGCACATGCTCCGCCGCGTGGGGGCGCTTCGGAGCACCTACGTTGGAGAAGCGTTGAATTCCGAAATTTACTTGCCTCTTTCAGGCAGTCTCATTATAGCTGAATGACAGGTCTATTGCAAGACGTTTTTGCTTTTTTGGATATTTCGCCAAATTATCGTTGAATTCCGTCATCATTCGACCGATTATTTCGTTAAACATTTGTCAGGTTTTCAATTTTTTCTTTAGGTATAAAAAATCAGGGCGGCAAAGCGCCGCCCTGATTTTATGAAAGGCTCAAATGCTAATTATGCAAAATCGGTATGCTATTATTTCTTTTCTTTGTTGTCCACGACCTGCTTGAGCAGCGCGGAGAACTCGTCCACGCTCATCGCGCCGAGGTCGCCGTCCGCGCGGTGGCGCGGGGAAACGGTGCCGTTCTCCATGTCGCGGTCGCCGACGACCACCATGTAGGGGACCTTCTCCATCTGCGCGTCGCGGATCTTGCGGCCGATCTTCTCGTTGCGGTAGTCGACCTCGACGCGGAAGCCCATGTCTTCGAGCTTCTTGGCCTGCTCGGCGCAGTAGTCGGCGGCGCGGTCGGTGACGGGCAGGAAGCGCACCTGCTCGGGCGCCATCCACGTCGGCAGCGCGCCGGCATACTCCTCGATGAGGTAGGCGAGCGTGCGCTCGTAGCAGCCGAGAGACGTGCGGTGGATGATGTACGGCAGCTTCTTCTCGCCATTTTCGTCGATGTAGTACATGCCGAAGCGCTCGGCGAGCAGCATGTCGATCTGGATGGTGACGAGGGTGTCCTCCTTGCCGTAGACGTTCTTATACTGGATGTCGAGCTTCGGGCCGTAGAATGCGGCCTCGTCGATGCCGACGGTGTAGTCGACGTCGAGATCCTTGAGGATGCGCTCCATCACGCTCTGGGCGTGATCCCACTGCTCCTTCGTGCCCTCGTACTTGTTGTTCGGGTTTGCGGGATCCCACTGGGAGAAGCGGAACGTGCACTTGTCAAGAAGGCCGACAGTGCCGAGGCAGTACTTGGCAAGGTCGAGGCAGCCCTTGAACTCCTCTTCAAGCTGGTCGGGGCGCAGGACGAGGTGGCCTTCGGAGATCGTGAACTGACGCACGCGGATGAGGCCGTGCATCTCGCCGGAATCCTCGTTGCGGAACAGCGTCGAGGTCTCGCCCAGGCGCATCGGCAGGTCGCGGTAGGAGCGCTGGCGGTTCAGGTAGACCTGATACTGGAACGGGCAGGTCATCGGGCGCAGGGCGAAGCACTCCTTCGTCTCGTCATACGGGTCGCCGAGGATGAACATGCCGTCGAGATAGTGATCCCAGTGGCCGGAGATCTTGTAAAGGTCGCGCTTGGCCATCAGCGGGGTCTTGGTGAGAAGATAGCCGCGCTTCTGCTCCACATCCTCGACCCAGCGCTGGAGCACCTGCACGACGCGCGCGCCCTTGGGCAGCAGCACCGGAAGGCCCTGACCAATGCAGTCGACGGTGGTGAAATATTCGAGCTCGCGGCCGAGCTTGTTGTGGTCGCGCTTCTTGGCCTCTTCGACCTGGGCGAGGTAGGCGTCCAGCTCTTCCTTCTTCGGGAAGGCGACGCCGTAGATGCGCTGGAGCACCTCGCGGTTCGAGTCGCCGCGCCAGTAGGCGGCGTTGCAGGCGGTCAGCTTGATGCCGTTGCCCTTGATGCGG
>ENA-UOIY01000118-UOIY01000118.1-human-gut-metagenome-genome-assembly--contig:-P114-NODE-118-length-130012-cov-29.570004_pt1 | contig 130012 bp, 84 predicted proteins | sample MGYA00242335_ERZ723882 | MGnify/ENA metagenome assembly ERZ723882 | reverse complement strand
CATGGACCTGATGTTCCCGCACCACGAGTGCGAGATCGCGCAGTCGACCGCCGCGTTGGGCCACGATTCGGCCCGCTACTGGCTGCACAACAACATGATGACGGTCAACGGGCAGAAGATGGGCAAGTCGCTGGGCAACTTCATCACGCTGGAGGAGTTCTTCACCGGGTCGCACCCGAAGCTTTCGCAGGCCTATTCGCCTATGACGATCCGTTTCTTCGTGCTCCAGGCCCACTACCGCTCGACGCTCGATTTCTCGAACGAGGCCCTGCAAGCCGCCGAGAAGGGGCTGGACCGCCTGATGAAGGGCATCGAGACGCTCGGGAAGATCAAACCCGCGGAGGTCTCGACGGTCGATCCCGCCGAGCTGGAGACGCGCTGCGCCGAGGCGATGGACGACGACCTGAACTCGCCGATGGTCATTTCGGCGCTGTTCGACTGGGTGCGTACGATCAACCAGCTGGCCGACGGCTCGCAGACGATCACGGCCGCCGACCTCGCGGCGCTGACGGCTACCGTGCGTCGCTACGCTTTCGACATCCTGGGCCTGCGCGACGAGAAGGCCGCCGGGACGGCTTCGGGGCGCGACTACGTGACGCCGCTGGTCGAGATGCTTTTGGACGAACGCCTGAAAGCCCGCGCGGCGAAGGACTGGGCCGCCTCGGACCGCATCCGCGACGGACTCACGGCCGCCGGCATCCGCGTCAAGGACCGCAAGGACGGCACGGACTGGGAACTGGAATAAAACGCCTGCTGGTATGGGGAATCCGGACAAGATCGTAGCCGTCGGACTGGGCGAGGTGCTTTACGACCACGATGTCGTGACGGACGAATATACCTTCGGCGGCGCGCCGGCCAATTTCGCCGATCATTTCCTCAAGTGCTCCCGGCTGATTTCCGGCCCGGATGCGGCGGAGGTGCATGTGGTCAGCGCGGTCGGGGACGATGAGCGCGGCCGCGCGGTGTCGGCCGAACTGGAGGCCCGCGGGCTTTGCGACGGGCTTTGCCGCGTCGGGGAGCTGCCTACCGGCGTCGTCGACAAACGCCGGGATGCCGCCGGGGTCAACGCCTACGAGATTCTGCCCGGCGCATGGGATGCAATGACGTGGTCGGATGCGCTGGCCCGGCTGGCCGCCCGGACCGATGTGGTCTGCTTCGGTTCGCTGGCGCAGCGCAGCGCGGCGTCGCACGCTACCGTCGTCCGGTTTCTCGACGGGGTGATTCGCCGGGAGCGGCCGACGCTGCGCGTGTTCGACGTCAACCTGCGGCAGGATTTCTTCTCGCGGGAGGTGCTGGAGGAGTCGATGGCTCGCTGCAATATTTTGAAGATCAGCGACGAGGAGGCTCCGCGCGTGGCCGGATGCCTGACCGGATGTCCCGCCGCCGATCCGGGCGGGCTGTGCCGGGAGTTGCTCGACCGCCGGGAGAATCTCGAAATGGTCATCCTCACCGAGGGCGCCGAGGGCAGCCGCGTGTTCACCCGGAACCGGATTTCGGCCTATGTGATTCCCCGCGGGGAACGTGTCCGCCCTGTCGACACGGTCGGTGCGGGCGATTCGTTCACGGCGGCGTTTTGCGCGATGCTGGCCGCCGGGTACGACATCTGGCCGGCCCAGGCGTTCGCGTCGAAGGTCGCGGCTTTCGTCTGTTCGTGCGCGGGCGCCACGCCGGAGTACCCGGCCGCGGCGAAAACGGAATTTTCAGGGAATTTGTAACGTTTTATCTGATAAGGACAGAGACATGGAGACATACCGGTACAATACCTTGCGGTTTTTCAGGGTGCAGTTCGGCCTGCCCGCCCGGATGCCTTTGGAGTGGTGCGTCGTACGGGAGACCTCGCGTGCGGGCAGCGAATTGCGGCTCGGCGTCGCGCTGAAAGGAACGGGGCTGTACATCGACGTGGCGATGCGGCGGTTCTTCTCGCAGGTCGACATTCCGCTCATCGAGCGCCGCTGCTACCCGGCCGAGCGGATCAGCCGGGGGAATGACTACGAATACCGGAGCGCCGAAGGGTGGAGCTTCACTTGCCCCAAGCATTACATTTGCGATATTTATTACCCCGCGCGATTCAGCCGCGAACTGCTGGCGCATAGCGTGCTGTGAGGCAGCCCCGGGCGTGCGCGTCGTACGTGCGGGCCGGTAATGGAATTTTTAAGGAAATATAACTTATGACGGAGATAAAATCGGCGGCTTTGGAGCTTGGAACCGAGCGAATCCGGAAGCTGCTCGTGCAATATGCCGTGCCGGCGATCATCGCCATGACGGCCTCGTCGCTCTACAACATGGTCGACAGCATCTTCATCGGCCACGGGGTCGGGCCGCTGGCCATCTCGGGCCTTGCGCTGACCTTCCCGCTGATGAACCTCGCCGCGGCGTTCGGTTCGCTGGTGGGCGTGGGCGCCGCGACGCTGATTTCGATGCGCCTGGGCCAGCGCGACTACGAAACGGCCCAGCGGGTGCTGGGCAATGTGCTGGTGCTCAATCTGATCATCGGCATAGCGTTCGGCCTCGTGGCGCTTCTGTTCCTCGATCCGATCCTCTATTTCTTCGGGGCCAGCGAGGCCACGATCGGCTATGCCCGCGAATACATGACCGTCATTCTGCTGGGCAACGTGGTCACGCACATGTATCTGGGTCTGAACTCCGTGCTGCGCGCCTCGGGGCATCCCCGCAAGTCGATGTACGCCACGATCAACACCGTGGTCATCAATACGATCCTCGACCCGCTGTTCATTTTCGGTTTCGGCTGGGGCATCCGCGGAGCGGCTATCGCCACGGTGCTGGCGCAGGTCATCTCGCTCGTGTGGCAGCTGCGCATCCTTTCGAACAAACAGGAGCTTCTCCATTTCCGCCGCGGCATCTACCGCCTGCGGAAGAAGATCGTGCGCGACATGCTGGCCATCGGCATGTCGCCCTTCCTGATGAACCTCGCGGCATGCTTCATCGTCATCCTCATCAACAAGGGACTGAAGGAGTACGGCGGCGACCTGATGATCGGCGCCTACGGCATCGTCAACCGCCTGGCGTTCTTCTTCGTGATGATCGTGCTGGGCGTCAACCAGGGCATGCAGCCCATTGCGGGTTACAACTTCGGCGCGAAGCAGTACGACCGCGTGATGCGCGTGCTGAAGCTGACGATGATCGGCGCGACGTGCGTCACCACCGCGGGATTCCTCCTCGGCGAGTTCATGCCGCGCCTGGCCGTGGGAATGTTCACCTCCGACGAGGAGCTGATCCGCCTGGCGGTCGAAGGCATGCGCATCGTCTTCTTCTGCTTCCCGATCATCGGTTTCCAGATGGTGGCCACCAACTTCTTTATGAGCATCGGCATGGCCGGCAAGGCGATCTTCCTGTCGCTGTCGCGCCAGCTGCTGTTTCTGATGCCCGGACTGATCTTCCTGCCGCACATTTTCGACGTCTGCACCGAGTGGAACGGCAGCTGGGGCGTGTGGTGCTCGATGCCGCTGTCGGACTTCCTGGCTTCGCTGGTGGCTTTCTTCATGCTGACTTACCAACTGCGGAAATTCCGGGCCATCGGTGCGGAAAACGCCGCCAAAGAGGGATAGGACTATGGAACAATTCGTCATCAACATCGGCCGCCAGCTGGGCAGCGGCGGCAGGACCGTCGGGGAGATCATCGCCCGCAGGTTGGGCGTGAAGCTCTACGACAAGGAGCTGATCAACCTGGCGGCGCGCGAGAGCGGCATCTGCTCCGAGTTTTTCGAGAAGGCCGACGAGAAGGAGTCGCGCGGCGTGATTTCGACCGTGGTCGGCTACCTGCGGGCGCCGTTCGTGGGCGACGACGGGGGCGTGACGAACGTGCTGTCGAACGACGCGCTGTTCAAGATTCAGAGCGACGTGATCCGCGCCGTCGCGGCGCGTGAATCGGCGGTTTTCGTGGGCCGCTGCGCCGATTACATCCTGCGCGAGAATCCGCGCTGCGTCAATGTCTTCCTCACGGCCGACGATGCCGACCGCATCGGCCGCATCCGCAGCCGGCAGGGATGCACCGCGGAGGAGGCCCGCGCGATGATGGAGCGCGTCGACGCCCGGCGCGCCTCGTATTACAACTATTACAGCTCGCGGACGTGGGGCGAGGCGGCGACCTACCACCTCTGCGTCAGCACTTCGCCGCTGGGCGACGAGGGCACGGCGGATTTCATCCTGGAGTTCGCCGCACGGAAACTGAACATGAAATTTTGAGCATATTATGGTACTTGCGGAACAGATCAAGGAGATCGAACAGCGCCGGGAAGCGCTGGAACGCTGTTTGGACATCGACCAGAAGCGCATCGACCTGCGCAACGAAGAGGAGAAAACCCAGGAGCCGAACTTCTGGGACAACCCCGACAAGGCGCGCGAGCAGCTGCGCAAGGTGGCGGGGATCAAGGCATGGGTCGAGGATTACGACGCCATTCGCAAGGATGCCGAGGACCTTCAGCTGATGCCCGACTTCGTGAAGGAGGGCGTGGTCAGCGAGGAGGAGATGGACGCCCACTACGCCGCGACGCTCGAAAAGATCGAAAAACTCGAAATGCGCAACATGCTGCGCCGCGACGAGGACAAACTCGGGGCCATTCTCGACATCAACGCCGGGGCGGGCGGCACGGAGGCGCTCGACTGGGCGTCGATGCTCATGCGCATGTACACCCGCTGGGGCGAGGCCCACGGCTATAAGGTCAAGGTGCTGGACTTCCAGGCCGGCGACGAAGTCGGGGTGAAATCCTGCACGCTGGAGTTCGAGGGGGAATACGCCTACGGCTACCTCAAGAGCGAGAACGGCGTGCACCGCATGGTGCGCCTGTCGCCGTTCAACGCCAACAACAAGCGTCAGACCACGTTTGCGTCGGTGTTCGTATCGCCGGCCGTCGACGACACGATCGAGATCACGGTCAATGCCGCCGACATCGAGTGGGACACGTTCCGTTCGTCGGGCGCCGGAGGGCAGAACGTCAACAAGGTGGAGACGGCCGTGCGCCTGCGCTACCACGCGAAAGACCCCGACACGGGCGAGGCGATCGAGTACCTGATCGAGAACATGGAGACGCGCTCGCAGCTGATGAACCGCGAGAACGCCATGCGCATCCTCCGCTCGAAACTCTACCAGCGCGAGCTGGACAAGCGTATGGCGACGCAGCAGGCGCTGGAGGCTTCGAAGAAGAAGATCGAGTGGGGTTCGCAGATCCGCTCGTACGTCTTCGACGACCGCCGCGTGAAGGATCACCGCACGGGCGTGCAGACTTCGGCCGTGGAGTCGGTGATGGACGGCGACCTGGACGCCTTCATCAAGGCCTATCTGATGGAATACGGCGCGCAGGCGTAGGGATTATTCCTCCCAATGATAAAGTCCGCCCACTTCTTTCCAGCCCGAATGCGTCTTATGTAGAAGGACGCCGCTGCCGTTGTACTCTTCCACTACCTCGGCAACGGCCTTGTCGAGTGATTTGTTCAGGACGATGTATCCGATTGCGGGGATTCCGAGATGCCATCCTTCCCAATGCCCGTTGATGACGTACCAGTAGTTTTGCAGGAAACGCATCCGCTTCCGGCCCGATTCTGCGGATGTCCGCTCTTCGTCGGGCCAGTATCCGTTTTTCTCCAGAAACAGTTCGAGAGCATCCTTGTATTCATCGGTGAGATAGAGCTGTTTTAACCCCGCTTGCCGGATTTGCGGTCGGAAATCGTCCAAAACCCTGTAATAGGCTCCCGCTTTGCGGAGAAGGTAAAATCCGTCGGTCGGAAATGTGGGAGGAGGGGAGCTTTCGTAATAATAATCGAACATGCCGTCCTCTGCGATACAGAACGTCAATTGCGATTGGATAACGACGTAGCGGTAGGCCGAATCGCTCCGGAAACCCCTCGGGCGAAGCGTCGGGTCGGGATTGAAGAGGGTGGTAAAGAGATTGTAAACGTTACGCAGCGTGTCGTTCTGGTTGCCCGGAGCCGATGCGTTGGACGTATATTTCCGATGCCATGTCTCCAGAAACTCCTCCATCCCCGGTCCCGATTTGCAGGAATAGATTGAGTCGAGTTCCTGGGCTAACTCTTTTGCCCGGGATGGAGCGTAGCGAAAATCCGTATTGTCCGCCTCCGAGGGCAGCGCATCTTTCGTTGCCCAAAGGAAATAGCCTCCGATGAAACAGACAACCAGAAAAGACAGGGCCGGGAAAAGGTTCAGCTCGGAGCGATCCGTTTTACGAAGGTTCATGGCAGAGGCGCTTTTCCGCAAAGATAGCATTTTTCGGCGCAAAATATTATCTTTGCTCTATGAAGCAATCTGTTTTTATCCTTGTATTCACCATTTTTGCAGCCTTCGCCGCTCCGGCGCAGGTGAACGTCGGCATGACCGACACGGCGTCCTATTACCCGCTGCTGCGGGGGCGGCGCGTGGCCGTGCTGGCCAACCAGACCTCCGTGGCGGAGCTGCCCGGCGCGCCGGGGGCCGATGCCTCCGGGCGGGTGCATCTGGTCGACCTGCTCCACGGCGAAGGGTTTGCCGTCGCGGCGATCTTCTCGCCCGAGCACGGATTCCGCGGCACGGCCGATGCCGGGGAGCGGGTCGCAAGTTCGGTCGACGCCCGGACGGGCATTCCCATCCGCTCGCTCTACGACGGCAACGCGAAACGGCCTTCGGACGAGGCGATGCGCTCGTTCGACGTGCTGGTCGTCGACATGCAGGACGTGGGTCTGCGCTTCTATACCTATTATATCTCGATGCTGCGGATGATGGACGCCTGCGCCGATTTCGGCCGCCGGGTCGTGGTGCTCGACCGCCCCAATCCCAACGGGCATCTTGTCGACGGACCCGTTCTCGACATGAAGTACAAATCGGGCGTCGGGGCGATTCCGGTCCCCGTGCTCCACGGACTGACGATGGGCGAAATCGCCCGCATGGCCGTCGGCGAAGGGTGGGCGAAGCCGTGCGACCTGACGGTCGTGAAGTGCCGCAACTACACCCATGCCACCGAATACCTCTTGCCCGTCGCTCCGTCGCCCAACCTTCCGACTGCGCGCGCCGTCTATCTCTATGCCGCGCTGTGCCCCTTCGAGGGCACGGTCGTGAGCCTCGGACGCGGAACGGACTGCCCGTTCGAAATCTACGGACATCCCGATATGACCGGACGCGCCTTTTCCTTTACGCCGCGCCCCACGGCCGGGGCCAAACATCCGCCGCTCGAAGGCCGGCTGTGCCACGGCGTCAACCTGCGCGGCATGCCGCTCTCCGAGGCCCGCGAAGTGGGATTCTCGCTGCGCTACGTGATCGACGCCTACCGCGATCTGGGGCTGGGGGACAGGTTCTTCACCCCGATGTTCGAAAAGCTGGTCGGCGCGGGATGGGTGCGCGGGATGATCGTGGCCGGGGCTTCGGAGGAGGCGATCCGCGCCCGCTGGGTTCCCGATGTGGAACGCTACCGCGAAAAGCGGGTGCAGTACTTGCTTTACGAATAGAATGATGGGGTTTTACGTCATTGCGAGGAGCTGCAGGCGACGTGGCAATCCGAAAAAAAACGCAGAGTCGGCCATGGAGAGCAGCTATGTATATATATTGACCAATAAACTGCATACGGTGCTGTATGTCGGCGTTACGACCTCGTTATCCCGGCGTATGAAAGAACATGCCGCCGGTCAGTCTGCATTTACGCGCCGCTATAACGTCCATAAGTTGATTTACGTCGAGGAGTATCGGGACGTTCGGGATGCAATCGCCCGGGAGAAACAAATCAAGAGTTGGAGCCGGAAACGGAAAATCGGGTTAATAGACTCTCAAAATTCATTGTGGAAGGACTTATCGGACGGGTTCGTCTGATTCTTGATCTGGGCCGTAATGCCACAGCGCAGCAATCGGATTGCCGCGTCGCCTGCGGCTCCTCGCAATGACGTAAAAGCACTCCGATCCGGAGCGCTTTTTCTTTCTCATACGGGCGTTACCCGATCCGCCTCGGTGATCTTCCGCAGGACGCGGCAGGGCGAGCCGACGGCCACGACTCCCGCCGGGATGTCGTGCGTGACGACGCTCCCGGCCCCGATCACCGTGTTGTCGCCGATCGTCACGCCCTGCATCACGACCGTGTGGCCTCCGATCCAGACGTTGTTGCCGATGGCAATGGGCAGCGAACGCATGATGCCGGCGTTGCGCTGGTCGGGCAGCAGGGCGTGGTTGACGGTGTAGATGCCGACGTTCGGCCCGATGAAGACGTGGTCGCCGATGGTGACGGGCGCTTCGTCGAGGATCGTCAGGTTGAAATTGCCGACGAAATGGTCGCCGACCGAAATCTGCGCTCCGAAATCGCAGTGGAACGGGCTGTGGATGCAGACCGACTTGCCGACGTGTCCGAATAGCTGCCGGATGATCGCCTCCCGCTCCTCCCGGCGGCTCGGGGGCAGCTGGTTGAGCCGGAACACCAGCTCCTCGGTCCGCAGCAGCGCGCCGCCGATTTCAGGACAGATGGCGTGGAGCCAAAGCCCGGCTTTCATTTTTTCGAGATCGCCCATGATTCGTTGGTTGTTGGGTGGGGGAAGCGGCTTTTCAAACCGCAAAAAGCACACCCCGTTGCCGAGGTGTGCTTCTCTTTCGGATATTCCGTGTTACTCCGAAACGATCGCCTCGCTCGGGCATACGCCTGCGCAGGTGCCGCAGTCGATACATTTGTCGGCGTCGATCACATAGATGTCGCCGGCCGAAATAGCCTCTACGGGGCACTCGCCGATGCAACTGCCGCATGCAACGCACGAGTCGGTAATTTTGTAAGCCATTGTGTTGAGTGTTTATTGTTAAATGTGTGTGTGCAAATATAAAAACTTATTTGATAATATCAAAACCCGTGTAGGGAATCAGCGCCTCGGGGATGCGGATGCCTTCGGGGGTCTGATAGTTCTCCAGCAGCGCGGCCACGATGCGCGGCAGGGCCAGCGACGAGCCGTTGAGGGTGTGCGCCAGCTGGATTTTCTTCTCCTCGTCGCGGTAGCGGAGTTTGAGGCGGTTGGCCTGGAACGACTCGAAATTCGATACCGACGACACTTCGAGCCAGCGTTTCTGGGCCTCGGAGTAGACTTCGAAATCGTAGGTCAGCGCCGAGGTGAACGACATGTCGCCGCCGCACAGGCGCAGGATGCGGTAGGGCAGGCCCAGGGCCTTGACGATGCTCTCCACGTGGGCCACCATGCCGTCCAATGCTTCGTAGCTCTTTTCGGGCAGCGAGAGCTGCACGATCTCCACCTTGTCGAACTGGTGCAGGCGGTTGAGTCCGCGCACGTCCTTGCCGTACGACCCGGCCTCGCGGCGGAAGCACGGGGTGTAGGCGGTCATCTTCACCGGAAAATCCTCCTTTTCGAGGATCACGTCGCGGTAGATGTTCGTCACGGGAACCTCGGCCGTGGGAACGAGGTAGAAGTTGTCTACCGTGGCGTGGTACATCTGCCCCTCCTTGTCGGGGAGCTGTCCCGTGCCGAAGCCCGAAGCCTCGTTGACCATCACGGGCGGCTCCACTTCGAGGTAGCCGGCCGCCGTGTTGCAGTCGAGGAAATAGTTGATCAGCGCGCGCTGCAACCGTGCGCCCTTGCCCTTGTAGACGGGGAATCCCGCGCCGGTGAGCTTCACGCCCAGGTCGAAGTCGATGATGTCGTACTTGCGGGCCAGCTCCCAGTGGGGCAGCGGGTTTTCCGGAAGCGCGGTGTAGCTTTCCACGAGCTTGACGACGAGGTTGTCCTCGGCCGTCTTGCCTTCGGGGACGATCTCGGCGGGGAAGTTCGGCAGCGAGACGATGGCCGACTGCAACTCCTGCCGGGCGTCGGTCAGCTCGGCTTCGAGGCGCGAGGACTTCTCCTTGAGGTCCGCCACGAAGCGTTTGCGCTCCTCGGCCTCCTCGCGGCGGCCCTGGCCCATCAGTGCGCCGATCTCCTTGGCTGCCTTGTTCTGGGCGGCCAGCGTGTTGTCGAGTTCCAGCTGGAGGGCTTTGCGCCGGTCGTCGAAGCTGATGATCTTTTCGATGACAGGCGCGGCGTCCACGCCCTTCTTGGCCAGCTTGCGTGCGGCGGCCTCTTTGTCATCGCGGATTTGCTTTATCGTAAGCATAATATCGTGAGTTTTTTTGTGTTTTCGCCTTACAACCTGCAAAATTAGTAAATTCGCGTCAAACTGTCACGCCGAGACGCCGTTTTTTGCGATTTTATGAAAAAACCGGACTTCCGCCCAAAGCGGAAATCCGGTTTTCGGTTGTGCGGGCTGCGGATCAGCGGGTGTGGAGCACGAGGTCCGTGCGCAGACGCTTGCCTTCGGCCGGGACTTTCGCTGCCGTGTTTCCGGAGGCTTTCGCCGGAACGGCGACGCGTTCGCCCGTCAGGTAGGTCGTGAAGCGCTGTCCGCCGGTCTCGATGCTTCCGGTCCGCGATTCCGCGGCGCGGGCCGCGGTCTGTGCGGACGCCTGCTGGAGGGGCTTCATCTTGAGGGACGAGTAGGTTTTCGAACCGGCGTACTGGCGCAGGTAGCTCGAACTCGACGCCTGCGGCGTGCTGAAGAGCAGGAACATGTAGCTGTTGACCTCTTCGGGTGAGTAGGGGCTTGAAGCCCAGTAGAGCGTGTCGCCGATGTAGCCGACGGCCATTCCGGCGTCGCCCCAGAAGATCGACAGTCCGTTCGAGAAGCCGAGCGTCGCATAGGCGCCGTTGTACATCCCCGCGTACTGGGGTTCGACGATCAGCATGTGCAGCTCCTTGTCGTAGTAGCCTTTCAGCTGGGGTGCGAAGTCGCGCATGTCGGTCATGCCGCTGATGAGCACGTCGCGGTCGTTGATGCGCGCGATGTCCATGCGGAAGGTCTTTTCGGACGACTGCGAATCGACGTCGACGGTCGCCGTGACGCCGAATGCGCCGATGAAGTCCTCCAGGGTCTTCGTCCGGTCGAAATCCTTGGCGAAGTAACCGAACGTCGACGCGCTCTTCGAAACGAAAGCCGTGTCGCCGAACGAGTTGTACATCAGCAGGGCGAGTGTGTACGTGCTGCCTTCGTCGAGCGGGCTGAACGACGTGCCGCGGCCTTCGGGGGAGTTGAGCTGCGCGATCATCTCCTCGGGAACGTCGTAGCCCCGGGATGCGGTCACCTCCTCCAGTGTCATGCCGAGCGCTTCGCACAGGTAGTCGGCGACGGCGGTTTTGACGCAGAGATATTTCATCGCCGCCACATTCGCGGTCTGCATCTGCCAGATGAGCGTGTTGTAGGGCGAGTAGTTGAGGTTGTTCTCCGGAGCGTAGAACTCGAATTCGAGCGATCGGGGAGCATATTCGTCGTTCGGGTCGTTCGTGAACCGCTGCGTGTAGAGCTTGCAGGGGTTCTCGATCGAGTCGTAGGCCAGCGCCACGGCGGTGTAGTTGCCCGAGGGAACGTTCCAGACCGAGGCGTCGTCCGCGAGGAGCGTCACCACGGGGGTCACGGCCTCCAGTTTGTCGTCGATCAGCTGCCGGCGCACCTCCTGCTGCCGTTCGGCGTCGGCGGTGATGTCTCCGGCGACGACCGCGGCCTTGTAGTACTTCGTGTATTCGTTGGGCGAGAAGTGGAGTTTCGGAGCCTTGAATCCGGTGCTCGTGGTCTCGATGCCCTCGAAAGCGATCTCCACGACGGGCGTGGTGTCGATGTCGGTGTCGAAGATCAGTTTCTCGGTCCCCTGGGCGAAATAGCCCGACGACACGTAGTAGATCAGGTAGAACGAGAAGGTGCTCTCGCCGTCGAACGTGCAGGGATAGCTGGCGTACGCCGAGTCGTTGCCGGTGTAAACGGCCATGTCGGCGACGTAGACGTACTCGTTGTAGTTCGAGTTGTAGTAGCCGATCGACTGCGCCGGCACGGTGCAGGTGTTGTCGTCGTGGAGGACGAACTTGAACGTCACGCCGCTGGCCCAGTCCTTCAGCCGGAAGATATTGGCTCCCACGGCTTTCTCGACCTCCAGGCCCGAATCGCGGCCCGAATAGTACCCGTTGTAGTGGTAGGTTGCCAGCTGGGGGATCTCTTCGCCCTCTCCGGTGGTGCGGTAGAGCGTCTCCCACTCCAGTTCGTAGGTGGCCGAAAGGGTCACCTTGTCGGAGTACTGCGCCACCTGCGCGGCGTTGTCGCCCGGACGCGCCTCCCGGCTGCTGATGTAGAGCGTGGTCTTGTAGTTCGAACCCATGACGAAGTTCGAAAGGTCGACCTCGACGGGAACCGTCACGGAGTGGCTGCCGTCGGGAATGGTCGCCTCGGCCGGAACCGAGAACAGCTCGTAGTCGTCGTCCTTGGTCGCCAGATAGACCTTGTAGGCGCCTTTGTTGCCCGGACGCGCGATTTCGACGTTGATCACGCCCTGCACGGCGTCCTGCGGAAACTCCTTCTGGATGGACGACTGGATGAAGTGGATGGCCTTCGCATCGTCCTTGTTGGGGGTGTATTGGTCGCCCTCCTGCGTCTGGCTGCAGGCCGCGGTGAAGAGCAGCAGTCCCGCACCCAGATATTTCGATATGTTTTTCATAGTGTACTTGATTTTCAACGGTTCAAAGGCTCGTTAGGGATTCTGGTCCTCCTCGTTGATGTTCGGATTGGCATCCAGTTCGGCTTTGGGAATGGTCAGCACCCAGTCGTAAGTGTCGGCTTTGGTGATGTTGACGTTCCGGCGGTTCATCATCGAAATGCACTCCTCGGAGAAGCCGTCGTCGGTCCGGCGGTCGATGCCCTGGCCCAGGCGGCGGACGTCGAACAGCCGGCCGTACTCACCCCACAGTTCGATGCGGCGGTGGGTGAGGATGTTTTCGAGGAACGATCCGGTCCAGGTCGTGGTCGTCGCGCCGAGCAGCGTGCCGCTGCGGTTGTTGGCGCTGTAGCCCGGGTCGCGTTCGGCCATGACGGTGTTCATCAGTTCGCGTGCGCTCTTGAGGTCGTCCAGCCGCAGGGCCGCTTCGGCGGCCGTGAAGTACATCTCCTCGACGCGCATGTAGATGTAGTCGCCCAGAAAGGAGGCCACGTTGGCGAACGAGAATTTTTTGCTGACGTAGGGCGACTCCTTGTCCGAGGGGTCCCACCAGTCGCGGCGGATGTCTGTCGCGCTGATGCGGTTGTAGAGCTGCTTGCTGATCAGCTTCGGAGCCGATTTGGCATAGGCGCCCTCCTTGTTGTCCATGTGGGTGAAGAACCCGGCGTAGCCGCCCGCCTGGTCGGCCACCTGAATGCCTGCGCCCCACATGACGTTCTGCTTGTCGAGCGAGTTCATGCCGCCCGTCAGGTCGCTCTTCGTGCCGACGGCGTAGCCGCCTTCGTCGATCACGCGCTTGGCCGCCTTGAATGCCCCGTCCCAGTCGCCTTCCGCCAGACAGGCGCGCGACTTGATGCCCAGGGCCACGTAGAGGTTGATGTGCGATTTGTTATTCTCGGCCAGCGTGGTTTCCCTGGCCTTTTCGAGCAGTTCGATGGCACGGTCGATGTCCTGGTCGATGCGGCCGTAGACCGTGCGCAGCGATTCGCGGGGCTGTCCGCCCGTGTCGATCGACGTGCCGGTGGTGTAAACCGGTACGCAGGGCTCGTTCCAGCGCGAAGCGCCCGTCAGGGAGTTGTAGGGGGCGCGGGAGAACCACGTCGCCAGGTTCAGGTAGCAGAGCGCCCGGATGGCGTAGGCCTGTCCTGCGACGTAGGCCACGTCGGCCTCCGTTCCGGCCATTTCCGGCTCGGCGTCGATGATGTAGTTTACATTGGCGATCCATTTGTAGTTGGCGTACCAGACGTCGTACGACCGGAAGGCCGACGAAGTGTAGTTGCTCTTGACGTTGTAGCAGTGGTCGCCCCAGAACCAGCCGTTGCCCTGCGACTGCATGATCAGGTCGTCGGCCATGCAGTCGAGCGCCAGGTTGTAGGCCGCGATGCCGAAGCACTGGTGGGTGTTTGCGGTCGTGGACCATCCGGCCGTCCACATCGAGCGGTAGACGCCGTTGACCGAAGTGATGGCCGTGGATGCCGATTTGAGCAGTTCCTTGCCCGAACCCGAGTCGGTCGGGGAGAAATCGAGCATCGAGTCGCTGCACGAGGGGGCTGATAAGCCGATCAGTGCGATGATAAGATATATTGCTTTTTTCATAGTTGTTTTCTCCCGTGGTTAAAAGTTCAGGTCGATACCGAATGCGATCACGCGCGACGGGGTGTAGCTGTAAGCCACCGATCCCGTGAAGTTATACTGCGGGTCCATGCCGTCCATGTGGTTGAACATGGCGATGTTGTCCAGCGTGGCGTAGATGCGCAGCGACTCGATGTCGATCTTCTTGAGCCAGCGCTTGGGAAGCGTGTAGCCGACGGTGATGTTCTTGATGGCGAAGTACGAGGCGTCGATCAGCGAGTTGCTGGTCGTGGCGTACGAGCCGCCCACTTCGAGCATCGGCACGTCGGTCTTGTCGCCCGGCTTCTGCCAGCGGCGTTTGGCGTTTTTGTGCCAGTTGTTGCCGGCGTACTGCACGTACATCGAGCCGTTGTAGAGTCCGTCGTAAACCCATCCGCCGATCGAATAGGTCGTCAGGAACGAGACGTCGATGTTCTTCAGGATCGTGAACGTCGAACCGATGCTGCCGAAGAGTTTCGGCTCGCGGCTTTCGTGGTAGTATTTGCTCAAGGTGGCCATCGCCACGTTGTCGGTGATGTACTCGTCGCAGCGCGTGTTCACCAGCGTCCCCTCGTCGTTGACCGTCTGGGTCCAGTAGGCGTAGTAGAGCTGCTTGCCCGTGGCGGGGTCCACGCCGGCCGTTTTCGGCAGGTAGAAGGTGTAGATCGGCCGCCCCACCTCGATGACGCGGATGCCCGACGTGATGACATCCTGGCCGCCCGTGAGCGAGAGCACCTTGTTGCGGTTGAACGAACCCATCAGCGTTGCGTCCCAGCGGAAGTCGCGCTTGTCGAGGATCGTTCCGCGCAGCGAGACCTCGAGCCCCTGGTTGCGCAGCGAGCCGACGTTGTCGTTGAAGCCCGTGAATCCGGTCGAGATCGGCAGCGGACTGTTGAGCAGCATGTCGCGCGTTTTGCGGTTGTAGTACTCGACCGAAACGCCCAGTCGGCCGCCGAACATCGTGGCTTCGATGCCGGCGTTGAGGTTGCCGTTCTTCTCCCAGGTCACCTTCCTGTTTTCGAGCTTGTCGACGAAGGCGCCCGCATCGGTGGCGTTGGGCCACGTGTAGTCGTAGAGACCCTGCCATGCGTAATAGGTTCCCAGGTTGTCGTTGCCCTGTACGCCGTATGAAACCTTCAGCGTGAGGTTGTCGAGCCACTGGCGGGTGTTCTCCATGAACTGCTCTTCGGAGATGCGCCACGAGGCGCCCACCGACCAGAAATGGCCCCAGCGGTCGCTGGGATGGAAGCGCGACGAACCGTCCGTTCGCCAGCTGGCGTCGATGTAGTAACGGCTCTTGAAGCCGTAGTTGATGCGCGCGAGGTAGGACTCCACGCCGTAGTTGTGCGAATAGCTGTTGTTGTCGGTGGTCGTCACGGCGGGTCCCAACTCGTCGATCCCGCCGACGATGCCGGTTTTTTCGCCGAGGGCGTAGTTGTACTTGTAGCGGTAGTACTCATGGCCGGCCAGCAGGTTGAGGGAGTGGTCGCCGAACGTGCGGTCGTAGGTCAGCAGCTGGTTGAACGTGTAGCTCAGCGTGCGGGTGTTGGTCTTGCTGAGGCGTCCGCCCTGCTGGGCCGCGTTGCCGTGCTCCTTGTCGTAGACCAGCGTGCGCTGGTAGTCGGTGTAGTCCGTACCGAAGTTCATCGTGAGTTTCAGTCCGTAGAGCCGGGCCTCCTCCCTGACCGTCCCGAAGGTGATGTAGCTGCGCGCCGAAAGCGAGTTGCGGGTGTAGTAGGCCTTGTTGTTGTAAAGTTCGGCCTTCGAGTTGAAGCCCTGGGCCGAGGGGCGGTTGGCGTAGCCGTTGTCATCCTCCGATCCGTATTCGTATTGCAGCCGCCCGTCGGCGTCGCGCACGTTGTTGCCGGCCATGTCCTTCAGGTAGACGGGATAGACCGGGGCCATGAACTGCGCCGTGTACCAGACGTTCGACGTGCTTGCGTCCTCGAAACTCTGGTAGCTCGATTCGCTGTGGGCGAAGTTGGCGTTCATGCCGATCTTGAGCCAGCTCTTGGCCTGCGAATCGGCGCCCACGCGGCCCGTGTAGCGGGAGAAGTCGGTGTTCTGGAGAATGCCGTCTTCCATGTAGTATCCCAGCGATGCGACGTAGTTGGCGCGTTCCGAACCGCCGTTCACCGAGACGATGTGTTCGGTGCGTATGGCCGAATTGTCGCTGATTTCGTCCAGCCAGTTCTCGTTCCATGCAGCTTTGGCATCCGAACGGATCTTGCCCGTCGACTGGTCGATCAGCGTCTCCCACGTGTAGTTCTTGTACGGGTTGTAGTATTCGGGATTCTTCAGTCCTCCGATCTGCTGGCCGAGGTTGGCGGCGGCGTAGCGGCTCGCGCCCTCGAAATCCATGCCCGTGCCGTATTGGGCGCTGTTGCGCAGCGCTTCGTAGCTCATTTCGACGTAATCTTTCATGTCGACCAGGTCGTAGCGGGGGATGGCGCGCGAGGCGATTCCGACGTTGCCCTTGTACGAAATGCGGATTTTGTCCTTCTTGCCCTTCTTGGTCGTGATGACGATGACGCCGTTGGCTCCGCGGGCGCCGTAGAGCGCACCTGCCGATGCGTCCTTGAGCACGGTCATCGTCTCGATGTCCGCGGGGTTGATCGCGCTGAGCGACCCGTCGAAGGGGATGCCGTCGACCACGTATAGCGGTGTCGCCGAGGCGTTCACCGACCCGATGCCGCGGATGATGACCGATGCCGCTTCGCCCGGCTGGCCGCCGCCGGAGGCGACCTGCACGCCGGCTACGGTTCCTTCGAACGATTTGGTGACGTTGCCCACGACGCGCTTCTGGAGTTCGCCGCCCTTGACGACGGCGGCCGAACCGGTGAACGACTCCTTCTTGGCCGTACCGTAGGCCACGACCATCACGCCTTCGATCTCGGCGGTGTCCTCCCGGAGCGTGACGTCGATGCGGGTCTTGTTGCCGACAGGGATTTTCTCGGTCTTGTAGCCCAGGTAGGAGACGACGAGCGTGGCGTTGGCCGGGACGTTCGTCAGGGTGTAGTCTCCGTCGACGTTCGTCGTGATGCCCTGCGTAGTGCCCTCCACGAGAACGTTCGCGCCGATGATGGCTTCGCCGTTGGCTCCGGTGACTTTGCCGCTGACGGCGACGTTCTGCGCCCAGGAGGCCGTCGTCCATGCCAGCGACAGGATGCACCAGAGAATTGCTGCTATCTTGTTCATAGATGTACTCTTATTTGATGTTGTGCGTGTTGTGAATGATGGTCCAGAGGTCGCCTTCGGGTTTCGCTCCGGCGGGCAGCTGGACGCTCTCCATCGGGTAGATGAACTTCTCGGGGTTGGCGATGGGTTTCCCGGCGGGCGACCGGAGCGGTTCGTCCGTTCGGGTTGCGGCCTGCGCCTTCGCCCGGGCGGCGTCCGGAGCCGCGCTGGTGGTCGCCGAACCCCATTTGGTGACTTTGTCGCCGACCGTGTTGGTCGCCGTCGCCATGAAGACGTACGTGGTTTCGGGCGTTACGCCGCTCTCCCCGGTGAAGAGGATGGCAAAGCCGTTTCCGTTGATGTAGGGGAGGTACTCCTCCTTGAGGTCGTGTCCGAACTCTTCGATCACGGCCGGATAGTTGTCCGTGCTGACGTTCGCCAGGGCGCTCTGTTTGAAAATCGCGTAACGCACCGTTGCGATGTCGATGCCCTTCATGACGCCGGCTACGGTGTTGTGCGTCGGGCCGTAGTTGGCGTTGGTCGAGGCTGCGGCTGCGAACCACGCGGCTGCGGCCGTGCTGGTCTTCGTGGTGACGGAGTTGACGCAGACCGTTTCGGCGCCGCTCGACGAGGTGGCCAGCGTGAGCAGCGTGTAGGACGTGCCGGCGCTGACTCCTTCCGTAAGTCCGTTGTAACCGTCGGCGCTGTTTACCGTCGCCGAGAGCAGCTCGGGGTTGAACTGGACTCCGTAATTGGGGTCTTTCAGGAATGCGGCGATGGCCTGTCGGTCGTAGGGATCGGAGAAGACCTGATTGAAGAGCTTGGTCGTCAGCGTACGGTAACGGACGTCCGTCACGTCGTCTCCCTTCCAGTGGGTCCACACGGAGTTGGTCCAGCCGTAACCCGTCAGGGCGAGGTAGGCGTTGGTGATGTAGAACCGCTGCGTGAACCAGTCGCTGCCGCCGTAGTTCGGACCGGCGGAGTAGCCGTCGGCCGTGGTCTTGAACTGCGTGGAGGAGAGGTTCGAGGTGATGTTGCCTCGCAGGTCCATGCCGAAGGCGAAGATCACGTAGCTCAACTCGGGGGTGAGTCCCGTCATCTGGAGGCTCTGGGTTCCCGACTTGAGCATCGAGGCCATGGCCAGCTGGAGGCTGATGCCCTGCTTTTTGGCGAATTCGACGATATAGGTCTGGAAGGCGTTCATCAGCTCTTCGGGCGAATACTTGGCGAAGGTCGTGGCCGGGAGAATTTCATAATAGTAGGTTTCGTCGCTGGAGGCGTAGATGTCGAATGCCACGGCGTCGGAGATGATCGTCGTCGGGGCGATGACCAGCGGCGGAACGTCGGCGTCCGAGGTGACGAACGAGAGCTGTGCGGCTTCCGAGTTGGTGAAGCGCGTGGCGTCGGACGTCATGGCGCGCACCGAGAAGGAGTAGGTGCGGCCCTTGTCGAGTTTCGACAGGATGACCGTACGGTTTCGGGTGGTCGACACCTCCCCGCCGTCGACCGAGAACTCGTAGAGTTCCGCTTCGGGCACTTCGGTCCAGGAGATGACGGTTTTCGACGCATAGGCGCTGCCGAGCGTGATCTTCGGCTGGGGAAGCTGCTCCAGGTCGTCGGTCAGCACGTGGATGTAGGTGAAGGGGGATTCGGTGTATTCGGCCGGGTCCCGGGGGCAGGCCTTGACCGCCACGACATACTCTTTCTGCCGTTCCAGACTGTTGAATTCCAGCCGGCAGCCGGTCGTCGAGGTCTCGCTCCCGCCGTCGAACGTGTAGACGTAGGACCCTGCGTCGTCGACGGCTTCCCAGCGGAGGGTGAATCCGGTGGTCGTCAGGTCGCTGACGATGATCTGCGGCTGTGCGACGGGTTGCAGGCCGGAGCCGGTCTCCGCCGCGTCGTCGTCCGACGAGCAGGCGCACAGTCCCGCGAGGGCCGCCGCCGCGAATGCCGCGTATTTATAAAAGGTTTTCATAGGTTTGATTCTCTTTTGCGTTAGTGAATGTGTCATTCGACGGTTACCTCGATCGGTTTGCGAATGGCCGCGCCGTCCGAGACGATGATCGTCGTCCGGCCTTTCTTGAGGCCGGTGAGCTTCATCACTCCGCCCCGAAGTTCGATCTTCACGAGGTCGGGAACGGAAACGGTGTACCCCAGGACATTGGTGGCGGTGAAGTGGTTGCTCAGGTCGATGCTGACGGTGTCGCCCACGCCGACCCGCTGCGCCGGGATGCCGTCGATCTTGGCGATGTTCCGCAGCAGCTTGTAGGTGTCGAGGCTGCCGATGCCCATGTTGCCCAGATACTGCTGGTATTTGCCGGTGCAGTAGCGGTCGACGGACTGGGTGCTGCTCAACAGCGCCTGCCGGAGCATTTCGCCCGTAAGGCCCTTGCGTTTTTCAGCACCGTAGTAATAGCTGACGGCCAGCGCGCAGGCTCCCGACACGTGGGGGCAGGCCATCGAGGTCCCCTGGCTGCCTTCGTAGCCCGAAGAGCCGTCGGCGGCCACGCTCGTGCTGTAAACGCCGCCGTAGGCGTTGCTCAGCATCTGGTCGCCGCCCGGGGCCGAGATCTGGACCCATGTGCCGTAGTTGGTGTAGTAGGCCGGGGCGCCCGTGAACGCGGTTGCGCCCACGCTGATCGCGTTGGCGTCGGCGGCGGGATAGCAGACCTCGCTCGAAGCGTCGTTGCCCGCGGCGAAGAGGACGATGCCGCCGGCCATCGGGCCTGTCTGGTTGCCGTTTTCGTCCAGTCCCGCATATTTGTTGAAGTACTCCATGGCACGCGAGAGCGCCGAGTAGGAACCGCGTGTCCAGTCGGTCACGGAGATGGTTCCGGCGGTGTATCCCCAGCTGTTCTGGCAGATCACGGCGCCGTTGTCGGCGGCGTACTTGATGGCGCGGATCTGTCCGGCCAGTCCGGCGCCCGACGATCCGGACTCCGACTTGCCGAGAATCTCGCACGACATGATCTTCACGCCGTCGCCCCTGCCCGAGCCGCCTGCGATGCCGCAGACGCCCACGCCGTTGTTGTTCACGGCGGCGATCGTGCCGGCGACGTGCGTGCCGTGCATCAGTTCGGCCGAGAAATCCAGTTCGCCGGTCTCCTTGGTGAAGTTGTAGCCGTAAATGTCATCCACATAGCCGTTGCCGTCGTCGTCGACGCCCGGCGTGCCGTTCAGTTCGGCCTCGTTGACCCACATGTTGGCGGCCAGGTCTTCGTGGTCGTATTTGACGCCCTGGTCCACGACGGCGACGATCACGTCGGGATTGCCCGTCGAGAGCTGCCAGGCGGCGTATACGTTGGCGTCGGCGCCCAGCTGGCTCGTCTGCGCGAAGATGTTTCCCGTGTTGTTGTAGTGCCATTGCATCTGCTGCGAGCGTTCGCTCTCGTTGAACGGGAAGGGGACGTTGCGCACCTCGTCTGCGATGGCGCGGGTGACGCTCTGCGCCCCGGCGGCGGGAGATGCCGCGCGGCGGTGGTCCGAAGTTTCGGCGGCCAGCGAGTATTCGATGATTTCGATGTCCTTGCACGAAGAGAGCAGGCTGGCCATCTCGCTCGTCGGGACCGACGGGTCGTATTTGGCGTAATACCAGAGGTGCAGGCCTTCCCTGCGGGTGCGTTCTTCGAAACGCCCGCCGTCCGGGAAGAGCCGTTCGAAACGTACGGTGTTCACCGTGTTGAGGATGCGGTCGATCTCGTCGATGCCGCTGCCTTTTGAAACGCCCTGCGCGCGGCTCTTTTCCACGATGCCGGAGGCCTCGGTCTTCAGTTTGAGGATGATCTCGCCGCCGATGGCCGCCGGGGAGGCGTTGACGATGACGGGACCCGCGGTCTCTTCGCCGCCGCTCTGCGTGTCGTCCTTGGCGCACGATGCCGCCGCGAGGACGGTTGCCGCCAGGAGAAGCGATTTGAATGGATATTTCATAGACGATCAGTTTTTAGTGTTATTCCCGGATGCAGCGTATCTGTGCGGAACAGTCGTGCTCGCCGAGCCTGTAATTGCACCAGTTGGGGTTGAAGTTCACGAAGTAGGCCGATGACTTCGTCGCGTCGGGAGTCGCCTGGGCGGTCCAGTAGAATGCCATGCCGCCCGTGTAGTTGCAGATGCTCACCGAGATGTAGTCCGTGTAGTAGATGTTGCCGGCCATCGGGTAGTAGTCGCCGGTGTTTTTCCAGCGGCGCCCGCAGTCTTCGTAGGCGTTCCAGTCCCATTTGGCGCTGACGCCGGTTTCGTCGTAATCCGCCGCTGCGCCGCCGTTGGTGATCGAGTTGTTTCCGGCGGGAATGCCCCAGAGATCGGGTCCCGGGACCTTGTAGCCCGGAGGGCAGGGGTCGAAAATGGTCTTCTCGGGACCCCACAGTCCCGGATGCGTGGCCTTCGGGTCTGTTCCCGTGCAGTACCAGTCGGCGTGGCCGTTGTACGGCGATTGCAGGTAGGTCATCGGGTTCAGGATCGAATTGGGAATGTTGGCCGGCGGCGTGGCGAGCACGGCGGCCTGCGCGTTGTAGACCCATGTTCCCGTTCCGTCGCCGATCGCGGTGTTCGGTTCGTTGTAGGCCGGGACGTTGTTGCCGTCGGTATCCGCGTGGTAGGGCGATCGCGAAGGCGTGAAGGGGTCCTTGCGGCCCCATTCGTAGAACATGCCTCGGTTGCCCACGTCCATCGGGGTGTTGTTCAGCGCTCCGAGGTTGCGGTCCATGATCACGGCGGCGACTTTGCCTTCCGAGTCGATGTGGTCGTGCGCCGTGATTTCGTCGTTGCAGACCCAGATGTGCCAGCTCCAGACGATGTTGCCCTTGATGTCCTTCACGGCGATCACGGCGTTGCCCTCCGAACGCCCCGTCGAGAAGGTCACGTAGCCGCCCCGGTAGATCGGCGCGCCGTCGATGATTTCGCGCGACATGGTCTTGTCGCCGTCGTGGCGCGATTCCCAGAGCAGTTCGGCGAAGGCGCCGTCCTCGATGGCGAGTCCGTAGTTGGCGATGTAGTCGCTGACTCCGTCGCCGCCGCCGTTGCCCTTGACCGATGCGTCGAATTTGTAAACGCCGCCGGTCCGGGCGATGTAGCAGTTGGCCGTGCCTTCGGCGCTCAGGTTGACGCTCCGTTCGGCGCGCTGTACGAGCGCGACCTCCTGCGAAACGGTCTCCCCGTTCTTCTCGGCGCTGACCGTGAGTTTGCCCGTCAGGGTTTCGGCTCCGGCGTTGATCAGGGTCTCGACCAGCAGGGCGTTGCCGTCCTGCCGGGCGACGGTGAACCAGTCGCCTTCGGCGGCGTAGTCCCAGCCGTCGGCGTTCGTCGCCACGGTGATCACGGCGTTGCCTCCGTCGGCGTCGAAGATCACTTTTTGGCTCGACACCTCCACGTAGGCCTTGCTTTCGCCCTCCTCCGGCCATATCCGGGTGGTTTCGGTGCAGGCTGCCAGCAGTGCGGCCGACAGCACTGCGATGCTGCATATTATCGTATTTTTCATGTTCGGGATCGTTTTGTGTTCGTCTATTCCTTCCACGTGGTGGGGATCTTGTCGTAGTCCGAGAGTTTCGTACATCCCGCGAAACTGCTCTTGGCGGCGGTGATCGCGGTGAGTCCCGAGGCGGCGGCATTCTCCGCCGTGCGGTCGTACAGGTGGTATTTCACGCCGTCGACGACCGTGTAGGGCGATTCGCCTTCGAGCGACGCGCAGCCCTGGAAGGTCGAAGTCAGCGTCTTGAGCTTCACGGCTTCGTCGAACAGGCTCACCGGAACGCTCCTGAGCATCCCGCAATCGCGGAAGAGATTCGCGACGCTGGTCAGTTTGACGGGGCTGACCAGCATGTTCTTGCCGACCTCTTCGAGCGACGTACAACCGTCGAAGACCGAATTGAACATGGTGGCCGAAGCGCAGTTGAACACCTCCGACCCGACGCGGACCAGTCCCGTGCAGTCGGCGAACAGGCTGGTGTAGGTTGAAATCTGCGTGGTTTTCAGCAGCCCGTCGGGGATCTCCCGGAGTGAGGTACAGTTGAGGAATGCCTTCTGGAAATTGAGCGACGTGCCGTTCAGTCCCGTGAAGGCGTCCGGCGCGATGCTTTCGATTCCCGAGCAGCCGGAGAACATCTCCGTCAGGGTCTTCGTCTTGGTGTTGGCTTCGAACAGGCGCGAGGGAACCATCGTGAGGCGGGTGCAGTTCAGGAAGCACTGGGCCACGGTGGTCGCGTTGACGTTCTTGGCGAAGAGTCCTGCCGGAATCGTCTCCAGGGCGGAGCATTCGGAGAACGTGTTGTTGAAGGCCGTCGCCCCGGTCAGTCCGTCGAAGATTCCGGCGGGCACGCTCTTCAGCGCCGTGGCCCCTGCGAAGAGGCGGTCGCATTTGGCCGAGGCCGTGCTCTTCCCGAAGAGGAGGCCGACCGATTCGAGGGCCGTGCAGTTCTCCAGGGCGTTGGAATAGGTCGTCACTTTCGGGTTGCCGGCGAACAGTCCGTCGGGCAGCGTCGTCAGTGCGGCGCAGTTCTGGAACACCTTGCCGAAGGTCGTGACGGAGGGATTGCGGCTGAACAGACCGGCGGGAGCCGTTTTCAGTCCCGACGCCGCGAATACGCTGGTGGCGGTCGCCAGATTCGGCATCCCGGCGAAAATATCCTCCGGAACGCTTTCGAGCAGCGTGCAGTTTTCGAACAGGCTGCCGATGCTGGTGATCGCGGGTGCGCCGGCGAACGCCTCCGCGGAAACGGTTTTCAGGTTGTCGCAGTCCTTGAACATCGAGGAGATATTCTTGCAGGCGGCGCAGCCGGAGATGATGTTGGCGCCGATCTCTTCAAGCCCCGTACAGCCTGCGAACAGGCCCGAGAACGAGGTGACTTTGGAAAGTCCGCCGAGGACGCCTTCGGGGATGCTTTTGAGCGAGGTGCAGCCTTTGAAGACATTGGTGAACGAGGTGACCGCCGTATTGGTGGCGAACAGCCCTGCGGGGAGCGTCGTGAGCGACGCGCAGCCGTTGAAGGCGTCGTTGAAGGCGGTGATCAGGGTAAAGCCGTCGAACAGCCCTGCGGGCACTTCGGTCAGCGAGGTGCAGTCCTTGAAGATGTTGTTGAAGGCGGTCTTCGTCACGGTCGTGAAGGCTCCGCTGCTTTTGAACAGCTCGGCCGGGACGCTTTGCAGTTCGCTGCATCCGGTGAAGCAGCTCATGAAGGTCGTCACCTTGCCGCAGCCTGCGAACAGGTCGGCGGGAACGCTCTGGATGGCCGTTTTGCTGAATGCGCTCTGGAAATTGGTGACCTTGTGGTTGTTGGCGAACAGGCCGTCCGGGACGGATTTCAGGCTTGTTCCCGAGAAGAGCATGCGGAACGAGTCGACCTCGGGGTTGTTGGCGAACAGGCCGGCCGGGACGGATTCGAACGACTCGCTGTTGGCGAACAGCGAGTTGAAGGTCGTCACCTTCTTGTTGTTGGCGAAGAGTTTTTCGGGAACCGTCTTCAGTTTGCCGTTCGAGAAAATGATCGAACAGTCGGTCAGCTCCGTGTTGCGAGAGAAGAAATCCTCGTCGATCTGGGTGATCGCCGTGCCGGAGAAGAGCGAACCTACCGAGGTGATCTTCGTGCAGTTGTAAAGCAGGTCGGCGGGCACTTCGGTGACCATGTTGCAGTTCTGGAAGCAGTAGGCGAAGGTTTCCGCCTCGGTTGCATGGTCGAACAGCCCGTCGGGAACGGCTTCGAGGACGCGGCAGTCGGTGAATGCATAGTGGAAGGTGGTGACCTTGGCGAAGGCTTCGGTGTTGTCGGAGGGAATCCGTTTCAGCTCGCGGCAGTTCTGGAATGCGCGCGCCATCGAGGTCAGCCCCGTGCGGCCCCAGTTGTAAACCTCCCTGAACTGGTTGCCCAGTCCGTAGTCGGGGATGTCGTAGGAGTTGAGCGACGTCACGTTGCCCTTGACCGAGACGATGTAGTAGCCCGGGTCGGTGTAGGTGTGCGAGGGGTAGGCGGAGGTGACGTTCTCCTCGATGCTGCCGTCGCCCCAGTCGATGGTGGCGTCGATGGCCTTGTCGAACGGCAGATAGGTCTTCAGGCTCGACGAGGTGATGTCGATTCCGAGGATGAAGGCGTCGAGGTCCAGACCGGTCTGGGAGACGGTGACGACCTGTTCGGTCTGGTTCTGTTTGCCGTCGCCGGCCGATACGGTGATGGTTGCGGTGCGGGACGATCCGCTCGAATTGGTCTCTGCGGTGATTGTAAGTCCCTGCTCGGTTTTCGTGGCGGAGAGCCAGTCGGAATTTTCGGAAAGCGTGTACTCCCAGTCGTAGTTGGATCTGATTCCCAACTCTTTTTTGTCGGATTCGGTGGGAGTGGGCGAGAGGGGAATGGTTTTTAGCGAAACGTTGACGTAGACGGCGCGGTCCTGCGTGACGCGGATCGTTTCAGAGACGGGATTACCCCCCCCCTCGCCGGCAATCAGCACGAAGGTCGTTTCGCGGTCCTCGATCTCCTCGTTGGGGTCGAGCGTCATCGTGACTTTGTCGCCCTGCTGTTCGAGAAGCAGCCACGGGCAGTCTTTGGTTTCGAAGATCCAGTCTTCGTCGGTCGACTGCACTTCGAATTCGGCGGTCAGTTCGCCGACGGCGGGAATCTGGAAATTGTTTTTCGATGCGGCGATTTCGAGCGTGCCGTACGCGTTCTGCGTGGCGGAGATGGTCGCGGTCTTGTCGCCGGCGGTAATGGTGATCGTAGCCTGCTGCTGCTCCTCGACCTTGTTGCCCTCGCAGTTCAGGACGAGTTGGTCGGCGACGTCGTCTTTCTCGATGGTCAGCCAGCCGGCGTTGACGGCGTCGTATTTCCACGTCGTGTTGGTCTGGATGTCCACGACGACCTCTCCGCCCAGGATCTTGAAGCCGATCGAGGCGTTGCGTTCGTCTTCAGCGGCGAACCATGTGTTTTTCGACGAGATGCCCAGTTCGGCCGCAATGCCGGACGGTTCGTCGCCCGGGACGGGATTGGTGTAGGTGATCGTCTCTTCGGAGCACCCCATCATGCCGAGCAGTAAAGCTGTCAGTGCATATAATTTTTTCATGTGTGCTGCGGTTTAATGTTTCGATACGGGAAAGGTGCTGCCCGAGGGTGCGATGCCGTCGGCGGCCCGGGTGACGGAGGTCGGGGCCGTGCCGGTGTCGGCCGGAATGTCCCAGTCCACGAGATACATCGTGCCGGTGGCGTAGTAGAGGTCGCCGAACGACAGCCACTGCTGCTCCTGGTATCCGATGATGCCCAGCGTGGTGTACGGCGATTCGAAACCGTTCAGGAGGATCGCCTTGCGGGTTTCGTCCGCGTCGTCGTTGTAGCCCTCTCCCAGCCTGCCGGTCAGCATGCCGTTGTGGAAACCTCCGCCCTGCATGTTGATCGAGTACAGGTAGTGGAAGCGGGAGACCGTCGGGGAGATCTCGCGGGTGTAGCAGAGCCTGCCCAGTTCGATCGACATGGTTTGGGTGTTTTTGTCGTAGGTGGCTTCCACGACCGTGCCCGTCAGGAACAGGTTCTTGATGTAGAAACTCTTGCGGTACTCTTTCTCTTCGACGGTGCAGAACGTACCCGTGCCGCTCACGCCGATCGGTTCACGGCCGTAATACCAGTTTTCCGCATGAAGTCCGTAATATCCCAGCATTTGGTAGTAGGGGTTTTCCTCGCGTGAGATTTGCGAAACGGTCACTTTGCAGGATTCCGTAGCGGAGCCTTTGGTCGCCCGGACGGTGAGCGTCGCATTGCGGTGGGCGTCGGGATTGCGCGGGGCGCCGACGCGTACCGTTCCGCTGACCGGGTCGCTTTCGACCGAAACCCAGTCGGCGTCGCTCGTGACGCTCCACTGGCCGTTGGAGACCACGGTGAAGAGGACGCTCTCACCTTCGGAATCCAGCGAAATTTCCTCCGAAGCGGTGGTGGACAGCAGGACCGTTTCCCACGAGAATGCCTGGTGAACGGCGATTTCCTGTTTGTCGCCGGCCGTTTCCACGGTGATTTTCGAGTTGCGGACATTGTCGGTCGTATTGCTTGCCGCGGAGATGGTCAGCAGGCCCTCTTCGGAGGCCAGCGTCACCCAATCGTCCGGACAGCTCACCTTCCAGTCGGAGGGCGTGGCTACCGCGACGGTGGTCGTTCCGCCTTTCTGGGCGAACGCGACACTACTTCGCGAGAGGACGATCACATCCGCGACCTCCTCTTTGTTCTTGTCGTCGCAGCCGCTTGAGGCGCAGAGGACGAGAACCGTCAATAGCGTAAAGCATCTTCTCATAAAAATTGGATTAGGAATAAAAAATGAATGGGTACGGTATCCCGTTTCCGGAGAACCGTATTTGCTGAAAATTGCATCGTGTGAAATTTTTGGACTTGTTTATTTGCGGCACAATATACGAAAATTTGCCCGAATGCTTTCTGGAAATCCTGAAAATATTGTCGTAAAAGTCTTTTCTTATTGTTTGTTTTTCGGTGTTATGCGTGTGTATAAGGTTGAGTTTTAATGATTTTGAAGAATGACAGCCGTTTTGCGGCTGCAACTGTTTTGTTTGTCGGATATTGTCATCGCAGGGATATTTCCGGTCCGGTAAAAAAATGTGAGTTTGTTATATATTGACCATTTGGGGCGTAAGCCGTTGAATGATAATTGATAATGTCCGTCCCGGCGGCGGTTCCCGCGATTTTCCGTCCGCGACGTCCCGATATTGACCGCTTTTTGTTACTTTTGCAAAAAGAAAAAAATGAAACTCGTCGAACTGTTAGCTCCTGCCAAAGATTACGCTGCGGCCGCGGCCGCCGTGGACTACGGCGCCGATGCGGTCTATATCGGCGGCGCGCGGTTCGGCGCGCGGCAGGCCGCGGGGAACTCCGCGGAGGAGATCGCCCGGGTCGTGGAGTATGCCCACCGCTTCGGAGTGCGGGTCCACGCCACGCTCAACACGCTCGTGTGGGACGACGAACTGGAGGCCGCCGAACGGCAGGCCCGCAGCCTGATCGACGCGGGCGTCGATGCGCTGATCGTGCAGGACATGGCTCTGCGGCGGATGGACCTTCCGGTGGAGCTGCACGCCTCGACGCAGGTTTCGAACCGCACGCCCGAGGGGGCGCGGTTCTTGGGCGAGGCGGGGTTTGCGCGGGTGATTCTCGAACGCAACCTCACGCTGGAGGAGATCCGGGCCATCTGCGCCGCCACCGCGGCCGAGGTCGAATGCTTCGTCCACGGGGCGGTCTGCGTGGGGTACAGCGGCCGCTGTTTCCTCTCGCGGTCGATGTCCGCGCGCAGCGGCAATCGCGGGGCGTGCAGCCAGCCCTGCCGCCTGACGTGGGACCTCACCGACGGAAAGGGCTGGACCTGGATTGCCGGGAAGCATCTGCTGTCGGTGCGCGACATGAATCTTTCGCAACGCATTGGCGATCTGCTGGATGCGGGCGTCACTTCATTCAAGATAGAAGGTCGGCTCAAGGATCTCGCTTATATCCGGAACGTTGTGGCCCACTACCGCCGGGCGGTGGACGAGGCGCTGGCCCTGCGGCCGGGGCTGGTGCGGTCGTCCGTCGGCGAGAGCGTCCCGGATTTCACGCCCGATCCGTCGAAGAGTTTTACACGCGGGGAGTCCGACTATTTTCTGGACGGAAAGCGCGCCGGAGTGGCGTCGTTCGACACCCCGAAGGCGGTCGGCGAACGGGTGGGCCGCGTGGCGGGCGTTTCGGGCGGCACGTTCACGCTCGATGGTGCGCACGATCTTGCGCCGGGCGACGGCATCTGTTTCCTGACGCCGCGCGGCGTGACCGGGACCAACGTCAACGCCGTGGAGGGTCGCCGCATCACGCCCAATCGCATGGAGGGGATCACGCCCGGGGCGGAGGTCCGCCGCAATTTCGACCGCCGTTTCACGCTGGCCGTGGAGCGCAGCCGCACGCGGCGGGTGATTCCGGCGAAGGCCGCGGCGGAGGCGACGGCCGAAGGGCTGAAACTCACTTATACGGATTGCGAGGGCGTTGCGGCCTCGGCCGTGCGGGCCGTGCGGCTCGACCCGGCGAAGAATCCCGACGCCAATGCCGCCGCACTGCGTGCGCAGGCGATGAAGTCGGGCGACACGATCTTCGCGGTCCGCGAAGCCGAAGTGCGGGGCGCGGAGTGGTTCGTGCCGGCGTCGCTGGCTGCGGAACTGCGCCGCGAAGCGTTGGCGGCACTTGCCGGAGCGCGCCGCGAGCGGCGGCCGGAACACCGCATTCTGCCCGAGAATCCCGCCGCAAAATACCCGTCGGAACGGCTTGCGGCCGAGGAGAACGTCACCAACCGGCTGGCCGAGGCGTTCTACCGCGACCACGGGGTGCGGCAGATCGAACGGGGGCTGGACCTCGCGCCGACGACCGCCGGGCATGTGGTCTTGCGTTCGGCCTACTGTATCCGCCGCGAGATCGGCGAATGCCTCCGGGAGCATCCGCGGCTGCGCGGCGACCTGTTTCTGGAACACGGCGCCTACCGTTACCGGCTGGCGTTCGACTGCGAGGCCTGCGAAATGTCGCTGGTCGATCCGCTTGAAAAGCGGGAGCCGGAAGGTGTGTAACTATTTATAAAATAATGTATGCAGGAACAGTTGACGCCCGATTTCGGGGATTATGAACTCCTCGACACGGGGGATTTCGAGAAACTGGAACGCTTCGGGCGTTATGTGACGCGCCGTCCCGAGCCGCAGGCCATCTGGAGGCGCTCGCTCGCCGAAGCGGAGTGGCGGCGCACGGCCGACGCTTCGTTTCGGCGCGATGCGCGCAGCGACGAGCGGGGCGAATGGCGTCTCGCGCCCGGAATGCCCGACCGCTGGGTGGTGGAGTATGCCTATAAGCGGATGCGGCTGCGCATGCGGCTGGGGCTTACGTCGTTCAAGCACGTGGGCATCTTCCCCGAGCAGGCCGCCAACTGGAATTTCATCTACGACAACTGCCGGGCTTTGGCCGGAGACGGACCTACTGATGGCGAGCGTGTTGCGGCTGTCGGTTCGGGCGTTGCGCGAGGTGGCGCCCCCAAGGTGCTGAACCTCTTCGCCTATACGGGCGGGGCGACGCTCGCGGCGCGGGCCGCCGGGGCCGAGGTGACGCACGTCGATTCGGTCAGGCAGGTGGTGACCTGGTCGCGCGAGAACATGGAGTTGAGCGGCCTGGAGGGCGTGCGGTGGATCGTCGAGGATGCGCTGAAATTCGTCCGGCGCGAAGTGCGCCGCGGGAGCCTTTACCGCGGGATCATCCTCGATCCCCCGGCTTACGGGCGCGGGGCCGGCGGCGAGCGGTGGATTCTGGAGGACAACATCGGCGAGATGCTGGAGTGCTGCGCGCAGCTGCTCGAACCCCGGGGGGCGTTTCTGGTGCTGAACCTCTACTCGATGGGCCTCTCGTCGACGCTGGCACGCACGGCTGTGAGGCAGGCGTTCGGCGCGCCGCGCGAGGAGCAGTGGGGCGAGCTGTGTTTCACCGACCGGGCCGGCAAGCAGCTGCCGTTGGGAACCTATTACCGGTTTACGCGGTAGGGTTTGCGGGGGGGGCGCGGGGGATGCGCTGTGTTTTTGGCAGCCGTCCTCAAGTCGGAATCCCGTGTCGCGTTCCGCGGCGCAGGCGTAAGACGCCGGTTCTATGAATACGAGCGCAGAACGGCAGTTGCAGACTGCGAAATTGCAGCGGCCGAAAAGGGCATAAGAAATCGGTTTCAACTTGCCGGGGCAAGTTGGCAGGCCGCAGCTCCGCCCTGCGGAGGCCCGCTATTGCGCGTTGCTCCATAGCCGCCTCCGCGAGCTGCGGCCCGCCGGTTTTAGGGGCGAACGGAGGTTTCGTGGTTCTGCGCCCGTGAGTTTAGACGGATTCTATGATCGTTATCAAACTAAAACACGTGATATGAGTATTCTTGCAGTGATATTCGGAATTTTGAGCGGCTGTTTCCTCGCCGTGCTGGTGGGCATCATCGGCAGCCACCGCCGTATCGGCTTTGGCTGGGCGTTTCTGATAAGCCTGATCTTCACGCCGTTCGTCGGGCTGATCGTCGCCCTGCTGACCGATCCGCTGCCCGGCGGAGGGCAGCGATGGGGTTGTGTCGGAACCGTCGTCGCCATTCTGGGGCTGTTGTTCTTCGCCGCGTTCCTGCTGCTGGCGCTGACGGGCGGGGCCATGCTGCTGGCCCTGTGAAAACCGGAACGGAGATGTCCATACCCCTGCATCAGGCCGCCCGGCGCTTCGATTCCGGGATATTCCTCAAAGAAGGCTCTTCCACTTCGGTGGAAGAACCGGTCGGGTATGCCCACCGGGACGACTACGGCGATTGAGCACTCCTCGTCAGCGTGATCTTTACACCGCCGGTAGGACTGATCGCGGGGCTTTTGACCGATCCGCGGACACTTGATCTACTGGTAGCGTTTTTCCAGCTCGGCAATCATTGTTTCGAGCTTTTCTTCATTCGTCTCGAAGTAGCGTGAGTCGAAAGCCCTCGGAATCATACCGAGCCAGTTCCGCACCTTTTTGCTGGCGAGCATTTTGCCGAATGCCTTGTCGATATTCGTATCCGCAGACCACAAGGTTTCCCCCATCTGTTCGGGCAGGATGGCTTTCATGCGCTGGTCGTAGTAGATATTCATCGAGTTGTCGAATGCCCCGAGTTCGTTGTAGCAGCGCAGAAGGTCGATGACGATCTGTTTGTCGGCGATGTCGGACGCGATGCCCGTCATCTTGAACATCTCCAGCGCGTCGGTCAGGAAGCGGTAGGGTTTTCCCATGCTGCCGGTGATCCGCCGGGTATAGTAAGCTACCGTATCGGCGGGAAGGCCGTCGAGCGAGAAATCATGCTCCTTCAGGCGGTATGCGACCCGTTTCTCGTCGTTGTACATCCATTTGTAATCCTGTATAACTTGCAGGTTGTCGCGCAGTTCGAGCGCAACGAGCTGCATGGCCTGCCGCACCTCCCTCTGTTTTGCCGAGTCGGCAATTTTGGCCGTCAGCCACAGCGTCAGCAGCACGCCGCCCGTAACGATCGAGAATTGGCGGACATAGTCGCCGATATTCCACTTTTTTAACTGTTTTTTTAAGGATTTCTTCATGGTGTGTCGGGTTAGAATACGTAGTAAATCAGGATTCCCGCCCCGGCCGAGAGGACGATCAGCAGGATGGGGTTGACCTTGCGCCACGAACCCACGAAAACACCGCCGAAGAGCGCCCAGCTCCAGGCGTCGATGAAGTTCCGGTCGTCGGGGTTGTCGCCGTGGGGGAAAATCAGCAGCAGAGCCGCGGCGGCGATCATGCCGATCACCACGGGCCGCATGCCCCGCATGGCCCCTTCGACCAGCCGGTTCCCTTTGAGTTTCATAAAAAAACGCGCCACGAGGATCATCAGCGTCAGCGACGGCATGCAGACGGCGAAAGTGGCGATTGCCGAACCCAGGATGCCGCACCAGGTGTGTCCGGTCTGGACGCCGACGCTGTAACCCACGTAGGTCGCCGAGTTGATGGCGATGGGACCGGGCGTGATCTGCGACACGGCGACGATGTCGGCGAATTCGGCGGCGGTCATCCACTGGTGCTGCACGACCACTTCGTTCTGGATCAGCGACAGCATGGCGTAGCCGCCGCCGAATCCGAAGAATCCGATCTTGAGGTAGGATATGAAGAGTTGCCAGAGGATCATAGCTGCGCTAATTAAGAATTGAGAATTAAAAATTAAAAGTTGGGAGTCGGCATGTCCCGCAGGCGGTCTCTGCCCTCGCTCAACCGCAAAACTCACCTTTCACCTTTCACCTTTTTTGCCATTGTCAACTCCCAGGCGATGCCCAGCGCGGCGGCCGCGGCGAGTATCCAGATCGGCGACCAGTCGAGCCACCAGATGGCCAGGGCCGAGGCGGCGATGACGACCAGCATCGTCCAGTGCATGCCGCGGGAGAGCGTGAGCACCGGGCCGATGATCAGCGCCACGACCGCCGGGCGCATGCCCTTGAAGGCCGCGTCGACGACGGGGTTCTGGCGGATGCCGGCGAAGAAGATGGCGATTGCAAGGATGATGACGAACGACGGCGTCACCGTGCCCAGCAGGGCCGCCGCCGCGCCGCGCAGTCCGCGGACCTTGTAGCCTACGAATACCGCGGTGTTGACGGCGATCGGGCCGGGGACCGACTGCGCGAGGGTCAGCAGGTCCAAAAACTCCTTCTGCTCGATCCACTTGCGTTTGGTGATCAGCTCGCGTTCGATCAGAGGCAGCATGGCGTAGCCGCCTCCGAAGGTGAACATCCCGATTTTCAGGAACGAGACGAATATGGTTGTCAGCCGTTGCATCGTCACTGGCGGGTTTTGCGGCCCAGCAGGTTCATCATCCCGTCGATGTAGGTCATCGGGTGGGTCGGTGCGCCGGGCAGCCAGAGGTCCGGGGTGTGGGTGTCGAAGAACGTGCGGTCGACGGCGCGGCTGTCGGCGAAAAGTCCGCCCGAGCAGGCCTCCGAACCGCAGGCGACGAGGATTTTGGGTTCTGCGACGGCGTCGTAGCAGATTTCCAGCGCCTCGGCCATGTTGGCCGTGACGGGGCCGGAGACCACCACGCCGTCGGCATGGCGCGGCGAGGCCGTGAAGCCGATGCCGAAGCGGCCGAGGTCGAAATTGACGTTGCCCGTGGCCCCCAGCTCCATTTCGACCGACGCGTCGCCCCCGGCCGAGACTTCGCGCAGCTGCAATGCGCGGGAGAAGCAGCGGCGGATTTCGGGACGCACCTTTCCGGCGTCGAACGCTATGCGGGGGTCGCCCGGACGGACGACAAGTCCTTCGCGCGTGGGCGAGCCGATGCGGTAGTCGTTGGTGAAACGGACGTTGCGGGGCGCGATGCGCGCGCATTCGCCGCAGAAGAGGCAGCGGCCCAGGTCGAGCGCAAGGGGCGCGGCCGTGAAGGCTCCCGTGGGGCAGACGGCCGCGGCGCGCTCGGCGTCGTCGGCGTCCCGGGTCTCGGTCAGGCAGGGACGGCCCCGGAATTCGGGGGTCAGCTCCACGGCGTCGAGGTCGGGGATCGCCTGCCGTCCGTGGCTGTGCAGTACGCGTATTTTTGGGAGGATCATTTTTGAATAAATAATTGAACAAAATTAACGAAAAGCCTCGTGACGGCCAATTCTTTTCCGGGCATTAAGTCCCCGCCGGGGCGGGGTGGAGTTGGGTCCGGTTTGTAAACGCGGCGGTACGCAGCGAACGGAGTGTATGAGGGTTGCCAAACGGTGCGATTACAGATCATGGCCGCAGTACGAGAGGTTGAAACTCTTGTTGCAGATCGGGAAGTCGGAGATGCCTTCGCCGCGCACGGCGAGCGCCAGCGCCAGCCAGTTGTGGAGGCTCGGGTCCTTGATGCGGGCGGCGGCGATGCGGCCCTCGGCGTCGGTCAGGAGAACGTGGCAGGTCTCGCCGCGCCATCCCTCGACCAGTCCGAACGCGAGCGACGAGGGGGCCAGCGGCGCCGCATAGTCCGGGCGCGGGTGTCCGGCGTTCCCGCATTCCTGTCCGTGGAGGTCGAGCAGGCGGTCGATGTATCCGGCCGATTGCAGCACCTCGCGGCAGCGCACCATCAGCCGGGCCATCACGTCGCCATGCGTTTTGACGATGCTTTCGTGGCGCAACGCCCCGGCGAAGACGCCCCAGGGGTGCGACGTGCGGATGTCGCGGGCCAGACCGCTCGCGCGGGCCGCCTGACCCACGCCGCCGATGCGCTGCATCTCGTCGCGCGGGACGATGCCGCACTGTTCGAAGCGGGCCAGCAGCGAGGGCGACGACTTGATGTCGCGGCGCACCTGGTCGTAGCGGCGGGCGATTTCGCGCACGTTCGCACGGATCATCGCCGCCTTTTCGGCCGTCAGCGGGTGGTCGGTGCCGAGGGGCCGGATCAGCCCCTTGCCGAAGCGGTTGCCGCACCACGCCTGCGTGGTGTTGATGGTCATGGTGCGCAGGGCCTCCGAAGCCACCTGCCCCAGCTGGTAGCCCACGTCCATGCAGAGGGCGCCCGTGTCGGCGATCTGCATGGCCATGCGTTCGAGTTCGAGGGCCGCGGCGCGTTCGCACTCCAGCGCGGCCGGGATTTCGCGGCGGGTGAGTTTCTCGACGGCCCGGGCGAAGGCCGTGGCGTGCGCCACGGCGCTGTCTCCGGCGACGGACTCCGCAAGGCACATCTGCCGCAGGCGGTTCGCGGTCGTTTCGAAGGCCGTCTCGACGTCCCGGTGCTGGTAGCCCAGCGCGATTTCGAGGTGCAGGACCTGCTCGCCGTTGCAGATGAAGCGGAAGGCCCCCGGTTCGATGACGCCTGCGTGGATCGGCCCGACGTTGACCTCGTGCAGCGAGCGTCCCTCCATCGTGTAGAAGGGGTAGTTCTCGATCGAACTGCGGCGGTCGTAACGCCCGGCGGGGAACCGCAGCGGCTTGGGCCACGGCATGCCGTCGAAACGGATGCCGTAGCGTTCCGAGATGTCGCGCTCGAAGGGGTGCATCTGCGGGTGCAGGGCCGTGAGCGAGGGGAGCGCCGTCTCGTCGTAGTAGTCCGTGGCGTGCGAAGTGATCAGCACGCGGCGCTCGGCGTCGTCGAGCAGCAGCAGGAAGAAACGCATGCGGTCGCCCGACGGGAGGGCGAAATAGTGGGCCGCATGGTAGCGTGCGTCGGAGAGTTTTACGCGAAGGTCCTCGTAGAAGGCGGCGTAGGAGACTTCGGGGATGTCGTTCAGCGCGACGGAGGCGCCGGTATTGTCGGTTACGTAGTAATTCATAGCGATGCGATTCGGTCGATCAGTTCCCGGAAAAATGCGGGCTGCCAAAGCCCCAGCCCGATGGCGGCGGCGAGCAGCGACAGCGCCGACCACGACAGTGCGCGGTCGGTCGCCGAGGGGTGCAGTTCGTCCTGCCGGGGCTGGTAGCAGAGGCGCAGCAGGCGCGAGCAGAAGAAGTAGATGACCAGGCACAGCAGCAACATGATGCCCGTGACGAGCCACCAGCGGCCGTCGGCGATGGTTTGCTTGAGGATCATCAGCTCGGAGAGGAACAGCGGCGAGGGCGGGAAGGCCACCAGCACGACCATCCCCGTGAGCAGTCCCACGGCCCCCACGCGGTTGATGTGGATGTAGTCGCCGATGCGGTTGATGCGGTAGTTGCCGTAGACCTGCCGCACGACGGCGATCTGGAGGAACAGGCTGCTCTTGATGAGCGTATGGCAGACGACGTGGAACACGGCTGCCCAGACCCCGATGCCCCCGATGCCCAGCCCGATGGCCGCGATGCCCATGTTCTCGACCGTGGAGTAGGAGAGGAAGCGTTTGTAGTTGTTGGTGCGGCGCAGGAACAGCGCGCCGACCACCAGCGACAGTACGCCGACGAGCAGCAGCACGGATTTCACCCATGGGAAGACTTCGGTCGCGGCGAGCAGTTTGTAGACCCGCAGCAACGCCAGGAACCCGGCGTTGACCAGTCCCGTGGAGATCAGCGCCGAGGCCGGGGCCGGGGCGGCGAAGTTGGCGTCGACGCCCACGGTGTAGAGCGGGAACAGCTCGGCCTTGCAACTGTAACCGCAGAGGATCAGCAGAAAGGCCGTCTTCAGGTAGAGGGCGCTGCCGCCCGGGGCCGCGGCGGCGACGGTGGCGTAGTCGAGCGACTCGCAGTCGGTGGCGGCGGCCAGCAGCAGGATGCCCAGGTAGGCCATGGCGATGCCCGTCGAGCAGACGAAGACGTATTTCCACGCCGCTTCCAGCGCCTGCGCCGTGCGGCGGTGGTAGACGATGCCCGCCGAGCAGAGCGTGGTGGCTTCGAGGAAGATCCACGTCACGGCGAGGTTCGAGGCGAAATAGGCTCCCGCGATGGCTGTGGTCAGGAGCATCAGCAGGCCCGCGTAGGTGCGGGTCTGGCGCAGGTCGCAGTCGTGGAGGCTGGCCTTCGAGTGGAAAAAGGCGAAGGCGGAGACGATGCAGAGCAGGCAGTAGAAGAGCGTGCCCGCGGCGTCGAAGGCGAACCACACGGCCGAGGTCTCGCCGTAAAGCCCTCCGGCGACGATCCGAACGGCGAAGGCCGCCTGCACGGCGTAGAAGGCCGCGCCCGTGAGGCGCAGCAGGCTCCGGCGGCGGACCGTGAAGGCCGCTGCCGCGATGAGGACGCTGAAAATGAGGTAGCAGATCATGGCGTCAGTCCTTTACGTTGGTGAGTGAATCGGCGTCGTCGGCATGGAGCTTGCCGTCGATTTTGGTGAAGAAGATGCCCAGCATCAGCACCGAGATGAGGATGTCGAGCAGGATGGCGAAGTTGATCAGCAGCGGCATCTCGATGCCGATGGCCGTCGAAAAGAGGAACACGCCGTTTTCGATGACCAGAAAGCCGACCATGTGGGAGAAGATCCGGCGGCGCATGACGATCAGGATCAGTCCGCTCAACAGCGAGTAGAAGGCCACGCCGAAGAACACCAGGTCGATGGTCGTGTCGGCGATGTAATAGGTGACCGAGGCGCTCACGGCCAGCGCCACGAGCGACAGCAGCAGCGAGCCGGACTGCGTGGAGCCGGAGCGCGAGACGCGGTTGATCTTCGTGCGGCGGATGACGGCGAAAAGCAGTCCCGGGACGAGGATGCCCTTGAAAAGCAGGGTTTCGAGGCAGATGAAGGCCAGTTCGGCGGGGTTGATGGCGTGCAGCCGCACCAGGGCGACGGCGAACAGCAGCCACCCCTGAAGGCCGATCAGCGAGGCGAAATTGCGGAAACGCTCGGTGATCGCCAGATAGACGAGCGTCACGACGTAGAGGATGATCAGCGGAAGTATCATTGCAGACCGATGTTAAGTTGCAGCAGGTAGCCCGTGAAGAACACGAGGACGGCCAGCGCCGCGACGGTGAGGATGAAGGTGGTGTTGCGGGCGAGTTTGTTGCGGGCCTGGGTCGATTCGACGATGCCCACCGAAAGCCCCGTGACGAGCACCGCGAGCGGGGCCGCCGCCCACCAGCGGGGGCAGCAGGTCGCGGCGACGGCGTCGGCGGCGAGCACCGACAGCGCGGCGGTCTTGAGCCATCCGGCCATCTTGATATAGGCCAGGTCGACGCCGCAGTAGTCGAGGCACATCACTTCGTGGATCATCGTCAGTTCGAGGTGCGTGCGGGGGTCGTCGACCGGGACGCGCCCGGCCTCGGTGAAGACGATCTTCACGAGCACGTAGGCCGCCAGCAGCAGCACCACGACCAGCTGCATGCCGTTCACGGCGTCGCCCGAGAAGATCGCGTCGAAAGAGGTGTAGCCCGACAGCAGGGCCAGCGTGCCGAAGACGAGCATCAGCGCCGGTTCGACCAGCGCGCCGTACAGGGCTTCGCGGCTGGCGCCCATGCCCTCGAACGAGCTTCCGGTGTCCATCGCCGCGAGGATGAGGGCCACGCGGCCCAGAGCCAGGAGGTAGGCGAAGGCGATCAGGTCGCCTTCGAACGACAGCGCGGACGGCAGGTCGCCTACGGGGACGAACAGCGCGGCGACGAGGGCCGTGCCGAGCGTGACGGACGGGGCCGCGCGGAACACGGCGGTCGTCGTGGGGGAGTAGACGGCGCCCTTGCGCAGCAGCAGGCGCACGTCGTAAAGGTGCTGGGCGAAGCGGATGCCCTTGCGGCCCGCGAGCAGCGCGCGGGTGCGGTTGATCAGTCCCGGAATCGCCAGGGCCGCCAACAGAAAAAGGAGTGTGTTGAGTGCTGCCATCTTAAATCGCGTTAAATACCGACAACAGGAACACCAGCCCCAGGAAAGCCAGTGCGAAAAGGATGTAATGGTTGATCTTGCCCGTGCGCAGGCGCATCACGCGCTGGTTGATCACGCGCAGCAGTTCGACCCACCAGGCGGCGAACAGCCGGCCGATGCGGTCGCGGTGGCCGATGTCGAACGAGTGGGCCGCGGGGAAGATTTCGCCTTTGCCCACGGGGGAGCCCTGGCCGCTGTTCTGGGTCAGCGACGTGGCGATGGATTGAAGCCCTTCGGAGAAGGATTCGCCCGTGTACTGCATCCGGACGTTCGGCGCCGTGAAGCCGCAGCCCCATGTGGGACCCTTGGCGACGGTGCGCGTGCGCAGCGTCCGGCGGCGGAGCCACAGCAGCAGGCACACCACGGCGATCAGAATCCAAGCCGTGCGTCCCGCGGCGGCGAGCGGCGGCGAGAGCAGCCAGTCGGCGGCGTCGGCCGGGGTGCGGAGGAAGAAGCCCGCGGCACGGGTCGCGGCCGAGACGGCCGCCCGGGGGAACAGCCCTACGAAAAGGATGCCTGCGAGCGGCAGGGCCATCGCCGCGATGCGGAAGGTGTCGGCCTCGGACGACTCGGCGACCTCGTGGGTGCGGGGCGAGCCGAGGAAGACCGTGCCGTAGAGTTTGGTGAAGGCCAGGACGACGAGTCCGCCGATCAGCGCCAGCGCGGCCAGTCCGGCGGCGGACGCCAGTACGTTGCTGCCCGAAGCGATGCCGTCGAGCATCCCGAGGTAGATCAGCAGTTCGGAGACGAAGCCGTTGAGGGGCGGCAGGGCGCAGATGGCCGCCGTGCCCGTGAGGAAGAGGATCGCCGTGAGCGGCATGTGCTTCGCAAGCCCGCCCAGCGCGTCGAGCGACGTGGTATGGGTCTGCGAGAGGATGTTGCCCGCGCCGAAAAAGAGCAGGCTCTTGAACAGCGAGTGGTTGAGCGTGTGCAGCAGGGCGCCCGTGACGCCGCACAGCGCGACGAGCTGGTTGCCCGAGGATTTGCCCAGCGCGGCGACGCCGAGTCCGATGAGGATGACGCCGACGTTCTCGATCGAGGAGTAGGCCAGCAGGCGTTTCACGTCGTTCTGCATGGCTGCGAGGATCACGCCCCACAGGCCCGTGACGACGCCCGCCGCGAGCAGGATCACTCCGGCGGTGTGCAGGAGGGGCTGTTCGCCCAGCGCGGCCGTCACGCGCAGGATGCCGTAGACGCCCGTCTTGATCATCACGCCCGACATCAGGGCCGAGACGTGCGACGGGGCTGCGGGGTGCGCCTCCGGAAGCCAGACGTGCATCGGGAAAAGTCCCGCCTTCATGCCGAAGCCCGCCAGGAACACCAGCAGCAGCGGCAGTCCCGGCTGCGTGCGGAAGTAGTCGCCCAGCGCGCCGAACGTGGCGGCGCCGCAGGCCGCGTCGAGCCGTACGAAGCCGATGACGAGCAGCACGAAGCCGATGTGCATCATAATCAGGTAGGAGAGCGCCGCGCGCCGGACTTCGCGCCGCTGGGCGTCGAAGAGGATCAGCAGGAACGACGCCACGGTCATCAGTTCCCAGAAAAAGAGGAACGAGAAGCCGCCGTCCGAAAGGACCACGCCCAGCATGGCGTAGAACATCGCCACCAGCGCCGTGTAGTGCAGCGAGATGTGGGCCGGGGATTTCTCGGCAAGGCAGTGGGCCAGATAGCCCCGCGAGTAGAGCACGGCGGCGACGGCGCCGACCGAGATGATCACGACGAACAGCGCCGAAAGCCCGTCCATCGAGCCGGTGTCGCCGCCGAAAAGCGTGCCGGGGACCGACCACACGGGGCCGCTGTCCGCTCCGGCCAGCACGCCGACGGCGCGCGCCGAGCACCACAGGGCGCCGGCGGCCGTGAGGACCAGCGCAGTCCAGACCTTGCGCCGCAGCGGCGTGGCGAAAATGGCCGCCGCCACCGCCGTCAGGGCGATTAGCAGGTAGAGAAAAAGCATATTTCAGAAATTTATCGTATTCTTAACCGTTGACCACCGATGCCATGACCACCGCCGCGAGGGCCGCGGTCTCGGTGCGCAGACGCTGTCGTCCGAGGGTGATCTCTTCGAAACCGTTGGCCAGCGCGAAGGCGATTTCGCCGGGCGAGAAGTCGCCTTCGGGACCGATGAAGACCGTGGCCGTCTCGCCCGGACGGAGCGCGCGGGCCAGGTAGGCCTTCCCGGCGGGCGACTGCGCCGGGGCGCAGTGGGCGATGAACTTCCGCCCCTCGGGGGCCGACAGCACCGCTTCGCGGAAGGGGGTGAGCGGATGCAGCACGGGGCGGTAGGCCTTGAGCGACTGTTTCAGCGCCGCGGTGACGACCTTCTCGCCCCGCTCGGGCTTGAAGACCCGGCGTTCGCTGTGTTCCGTTTCCAGCGGCACGACGGCCGTGACGCCCACCTCGGTGGCTTTTTCCAAAAACCACTCGAAACGCTCCGAATTCTTGGTCGGCGCGACGGCCATCGTCAGCGCGTAAGGCAGTTTTTCGAACCCGGTTTCGGCGCTGACGACCCGCACGGTGCAACGCCGGGGATTGTCGTCGGTGATTTCGCAACAAAATAAATTGCCCCGTCCGTCAGTTATATGGATGCGCCCGCCGCACTGGAGCCGCAGTACGCGGATGCAGTGTTTCGACTCCTCCTCGTTCAGCGTATGAAGCGGGGGGACGATGTCCGGCGCGTAGAAAAGTTGCATGATTGGAGACCTATTATTTATTCTATTTACAGATTTTTCCCTAACTTTGTCGAATAATGCGCGACAAAGTTACTAAAATAACACGATCGATGAAACGTATCACCGCTTTATTAACACTTTTTCTGGCTATGACATTCATATCCTGCAAGTCCGGGAAAGCCGTGGGTGAAAATCCTTTTTTCGCCGAATGGGAGACCCCATACGGCGTGCCGCCCTTCGACAAGATCGAACCGGAGCACTTCCTGCCTGCGATCGAACGCGGCATGTCGCTGCACGAGGCCGAGATCGACGCCATCACGTCGAACAACGACGCGCCGACGTTCGAGAACGTCATCCTCGCCTACGACGCTTCGGGAAAGATGCTTTCGCAGGTCGAGCTGATCTTCGGGATGCTCTGCGCCGCGGAGAACACCTCCGAAATGCAGGCGCTGGAGGAGCAGATTATGCCCCGGATGGCGGCGCACGCCGACAAGATCCGTCTCAACGGGAAACTTTTCGAACGGATCAAAGCTGTCTACGACCGTCGCGCCGCGCTGGGACTCGACGCCGAGCAGAGCCGTCTGCTGGAGAAGACCTACCGCAGTTTCGTGCGCGCCGGAGCGCTGCTCGACGCCGAGCGGAAGGCGCGTCTGAAGGCGATCAACGAGGAGCTGTCGCTCACGGCCGTGAAGTTCGGGCAGAACCTCCTCGCCGAGAACAACAACTATGCGCTGGAACTCGCCTCGTCCGATCTGGACGGCATTCCGGCCACGGCCCGCGATCTGGCCCGCGAAAAGGCCGAGGCGATGGGCCGGAAGGGCAAATACGTCTTTACGCTGCACAAGCCCAGCCTGATCCCGTTTCTGACCTACTCGTCGAAACGCGAACTGCGCGAGCAGATCTACAAGGCCTACCTCAACCGCTGCAACAACGGCGACGAGTATGACAACAAACAGCTGATCAACGATTTCATCCGCCTGCGCACGGAGAAGGCCCACCTGCTGGGCTATCCCTCGTATGCCGCCTACGTCGTGGACGACGAGATGGCCGGAACGACCGACGCCGTGTACGTCCTGCTGGAGGAGATCTGGACCCCGGCGCTCGAAAGCGCCAAGGGCGAGCTGGCCGAGATGGAGGAGCTGTTCCGGAAGGATTTCCCCGAGGGAGAGTTCGCGTCGTGGGACTGGTGGTATTACGCCGAGAAGGTCCGCAAGCAGAAATATGCCCTCGACGAGGAGATGCTGCGGCCCTATTTCTCGCTGGAGAACGTGCAGGGAGGCATCTTCTTCCTCGCCAACCGGCTCTACGGCATCACGTTCCGCCCGATCGTCGTGCCGCTGTACCACCCCGAGGCGGTCGCTTACGAGGTGCTCGACGTCGACCAGTCGCATCTGGGCGTGCTCTATTTCGACTACTTCCCGCGCGACGGAAAGAGCCAGGGCGCGTGGTGCGGCAACTACGTGGAGCAGACCTACGAGGACGGGAAGCGCGTGGCGCCCGTGGTGTCGGTCGTCTGTAACTTCACGCGCCCGGCGGGGGGCAATCCCGCGCTGCTGACCCTCGACGAGACCGAGACGCTGTTCCACGAGTTCGGGCATGCGCTCCACTTCCTGTTCCACGACGTGAAGTACCGCGGACTCGCGGAGGTCGAGGGCGATTTCGTGGAGCTGCCCTCGCAGCTGATGGAGAACTGGGCGTTCGATCCCGAGGTGCTCAAGCAGTATGCCGTGCATTACCGTTCGAACGAGGTGATTCCGAAATACCTCGTCGACAAACTGCGCCGCAGCGAACTTTTCAACCAGGGTTTCATGGCCACCGAGCTGATCGCCGCGTCGCTTTCGGACATGGACATCCACTCGATCACCGAATACGAGCCGTTCGACCCGATGGCCTTCGAGCGCAAGTCCCTGACCGAAAAACGCGGGCTGATCCCGCAGATCGAGCCGCGCTACCGTTACCCCTATTTCTCGCATATCTTCGACGGCGGCTACTCCGCGGGCTACTATTTCTATACGTGGGCCGAGGTGCTCGACAAGGACGCCTTCGAGGCCTTCCGCGAGAGCGGCGACCTCTTTAACAAGAAGATCGCCGGCGATTTCCGCCGCAAGATCCTCGCCCGCGGCGGCTCGGAGGACGGCATGACCATGTACCGCGACTTCCGCGGCAAGGACCCCGACAAGCGGGCGATGCTTCGCGGCCGGGGGCTTCTGAATGAACCCGAACCGTCCGGCGAGGACGCCGCTCCCGCCGCCGAAACGGCATCCGCCGCCCGGGAAAACTGAAACTCGCACCCATCGGAAAAGAAACCGCTAATTTGATATGATAATGAAAAAAGTACTGTTTATTATGGCCGTTTCCGCTATGGCGGCAGGCTGCGCCGACAATTCGATCCCCAAAGCGCAGCTGCCCGAACTCGATCTGTCGAATCCCCTGCTGGCCGCATGGGATACGCCCCATGAGACCCCGCCGTTCTCCGAGATAAAACTCGCGGACTACGAACCGGCGTTCGATGCCGCGATCGCCTGCTCGCGCGCCGAGATCGACGCGATCGTGAACAACCCCAGGAAACCCACCTTCGGCAATACGATCGTGGCGCTGGAGCGTCAGGGCGAGCTGCTCAACCGCATCGCGGGGCTTTTCTTCAACCTGCTCGAAGCCGACACGTCGGACGAAATGCAGCAGATCGCACAGCGCGTGCAGCCCAAGCTGACCGAACTGTCGAACGACATCTCGCTCAATCCCGAGCTGTTCGCCCGGGTGAAACAGGTCTACGAGCATCCGGGACGTCTTCGCAAAGAGGACAGGAAACTGCTCGAGGACACCTATCAGAGTTTCGCTCGCAGCGGCGCGGCCCTTTCCGACGCCGACAAGGAGCTTTACCGCAAGTACACCTCCGAACTCTCGGGGCTGACGCTCCGGTTCGGGCAGAACGCGCTGGCCGCGACCAACGCATTCACGCTCAACATCACCGATCCGAAGGTGGTGGCCGAGCTGCCCGCATTCGTCCGCGAAGGCATGGCCGCCGAGGCCAAGGCCCGCGGCGAGAAGGGCTGGACCGTGACGCTGCAACATCCCAGCTACCTGCCGTTTATGACCTATTCCTCGAACCGCGAACTGAAGGAGAAACTCTGGAAAGCCAGCAATTCGAGGGCGTTGGGCGGCGAGTTCGACAACACGGAGATCGTGAAGAAAATCGCCAATACGCGTCTGAAGATCGCCAACCTGCTGGGCTACAAGTGCTATGCCGATTACGTGCTCGAACGCCGCATGGCCGAGAATACGAAAACGGTCAACGACTTCCTCGCGGAACTGCTGGCCGCGACCAAGTCCTATGCCGACGCCGACTACCGCACGGTGAGCGACTACGCCGCTACGCTCGGTTTCAAGGGACAGCTGATGCCCTGGGACTGGTCCTATTACACCGAGAAATACAAGGATGAGAAATATGCCCTGAACGACGAGCTGGTGAAACCCTACCTGAAACTCGAAAACGTGAAGAAGGGCGTCTTCATGCTGGCCAACAAGCTCTACGGGCTGAATTTCACGCCCGACGACAAGATCGAGGTGTACCATCCCGACGTGACGGCCTACGACGTGACGGACGCCGACGGACGCTTCATGGCAGTCCTCTATCTCGACTTCTTCCCCCGCGAGTCAAAGCGTTCGGGGGCGTGGATGACCGAGTTCCGCGGCACGAAGATCGAGGACGGCAAGGAGACCCGTCCGCTGGTGTCGCTGGTGATGAACTTCACCAAGCCCACCGAAACGGCTCCGTCGCTGCTGACGTTCGACGAGCTGGAGACCTTCCTCCACGAATTCGGACACGCCCTGCACGGCATGCTGGGCGAGGGCAAGTACGAGTCGCAGACCGGCACGAACGTCTACCGCGACTTCGTGGAACTGCCCTCGCAGCTGATGGAGAACTGGGCGACCGAGAAGGAGTTCCTCGACCTGTGGGCCGTGCACTACGAGACCGGCGAGCCGATGCCCGCCGAGATCGTCGACCGCATCGTCGCCGCGCAGAACTATCTGGCGGCTTACGCCAACGTGCGCCAGCTGTCGTTCGGTATGACCGACATGGCATGGCATACGCTCACCGAGCCGTTCGAGGGCGACGTGGAGCAGTTCGAAGCCGTCTCGATGGCCCCGACGCAGGTGCTGCCCGTCGTTCCCGGAACGGCGATGGCTCCGGCCTTCGGCCACATCTTCTCGGGCGGTTACGCCGCCGGATACTACGGTTACAAGTGGGCCGAGGTGCTCGAGGCCGACGCTTTCTCGCTCTTCAAGGAGAAGGGCATCTTCAACCGCGAGGCGGCTTCGTCGTTCCGCGAGAACGTCCTCGCGAAGGGCGGCACGGAGCACCCGATGGAACTCTACGTGCGTTTCCGCGGCCACAAGCCCGAAACCCGCGCCCTCATCGAAAAGATGGGTCTGGGAAAATAAGCGATCCGTTCACCGATTCCGGAGGAGGGCCTGTGCAGGCCCTCCTCTTTTCGTATCCCGGGGACCGGAACCGCAGGCTGCCGTTCCGGGTCGGGCATTCGGATCTTCGGCGCCGCGGGCGCCGACGCGTCTGTCCGCCCCCCCCCGCCGGGCGCGATTCAGTTTTGCAACCGTCCGGTTTTTTCGTATCTTTGCGACTTGGGAAGAGAATTTTTTGTTGACTATATCTATGCTTGAAAAATCGAATGCCGCATTGATCGAGGCGATCCATGCGCATACGCCGCAGCATTCGAATCCGGCTTCGCTGCTGATGGACATGCTGAACATAGGCCGCGAGGCCGCCTACCGGAGGTTGCGCGGCGAAGTGCCGTTCACCTTCGGCGAAGCCAGCGCGCTGTGCGCGCGGATGCACTTCTCGCTCGACCGGGTGGTGGGGCTGGCGGCTACGGACAAGTTGTCGTTCCAGCTCAAGTTCAAGGAGTTCACCGCGCCGCTCGAAACCTATAACGAGATTCTGGAACGCGACATCGCCTTTATGCGCGAGGTGGCGTCAGACCCCACGACCGAATTTGCCACGGCGACCAATTCGCTGCCGGCGGAGTTCTACGGCAAATACGACAACCTGAACCGGTTCAAGCTCTTCAAATGGCTTTACCAGCACGAAGTGGGCAACCCCGCCGTGAGGACCTTCGAGGAGCTGAAGCTCCCCGCGGAATTGCAGCGCAACTGCCGGGAGTATGTCCGGTGGGTGCAGTCGGTCGCGACGACCTACCTGATCTTCGACGACAGCAATTTCAAGCACTGGCTCAACGCCCTGCGCGCCTACCGGGAGATGCACCTGATTTCGCAGGAGAGCGTTCGCGTGCTCCGGGACGAACTCTTCGCCATGCTCGACGAGATGGAGACGGTGGCGGTCAAGGGGGAGTTCGAGAACGGCAACAAGATCTTCCTCTATCTTTCGGACATCGACCTCGAGTCGTCGTACAGCTATGTCACGACCAGCAGACACCAGGCCGTGAACATCGGAATGTTCTCGCTGAACGGACTGCGGACGCCCGATCCGCTGATGTACGAATACGTGAAGAAATGGATCAAGACCCAGAGCCGGTTTTCGACGCTCATATCCGGCAGCGGAGAGCTGCGGCGCATCCACTATTTCAAGCGTCAGCGCGAGATCGTCGCCCAGCTGGGCTGACGCCCCGTTCTCGATGCGGAGTCTCTCCGGCGGGCACGAAAGGAAAGGGGAGGGTTTCACAACCCTCCCCTCGAAGCCTCCGGATGTGCGGAACATAGTTGCGTCACTGTCAAGCAATCCTTCCAACTTCTGTGGGCGTCACTACATGCAAACTGAATTCTTCATAGCCCCTTTCGGAACTGGTACAAACGTACGCCATTTCAGCGGGCGAACCAAGACGAAAATCGAAACAATCCGAAATGCGATGTTCTAATTTCGTGTATCGAACGGATTATCGCCGTTCCGGTTTCGATAATCGGTTATTCCGGGAGGCGGCGTTTCGATTATCGAAACGAAAGGCCTCCGGCGTCTGGAATCCGAAACGCCGCTTCCGCCCGCCGCAGAAATGAAAAAACGACTAAATTTTGCACGGGCCGCGACGAAGTAGTAAAAAATTACTACTTTTACCCCGTCCCCGTTCATACCGGCTATTTCCCATGGAAGACGAAAGAACACTGCTCGAAAAACTTGCCCGCGGCGACCGCGCGTCGTTCGACGCCCTCTACATGAGGTATGCGGCGAAGACCGAGGAGTTTCTGTGCCGCATGCTCAAGAACCGGGCAGAGGCCGAGGACATCACCCACGACCTGTTCCTGAAAATCTGGCAGAACCGCAGCACGATGGCCGGCGTCACGGCCTTCGGCTCCTACCTGTTCCGCATGGCCCGCAATGCCGTATACGACCGTTTTGACAGCCGCACGGTGCGGACCAACTTCGCCCGGCAGACCAATCTGCTGCCCGAATACGAACTTCCGGACGTGGACAACCGCGACCTGCTGCTGCTGATTCAGCTGGCGGTGGAGAAGATGCCCGGGCAGCGGCAGCGCATCTTCCGCATGAGCCGTGAGGAGGGCATCGCCAACGACGAAATCGCCCGGCGTCTTGGCATCTCCACACGCACCGTCGAAAATCAGATTTCGAGGGCCTTGTCCGAACTGCGCAAACTCGTCACGCTGATCCTGTTTTTCTTCTAAAAACTTTTTTCACCTTTCGGGCGTGCGTAACGGCCGCGTGAACCGTCTTATTGGTGAAACGGGAAAGATCGTTATGTCTGTAAATCGAATAAAAACCATTATCGAAACCTTCCTCGGCAGCGACATGCCCGGGGAGGTGCAGCAGCGCTTCGCGGAGTGGCTGCGCGACCCCGCCTCGCGCGATGAAAAGGAGCGGGCGCTGGAAAACTACTGGAACGGACTCCGGGCCGAAGAGCCGGGAGGCCGTGAACGCAAACTCGAACGGCTCCACGAGGCGATGCGCCGCGGCGAGCGGTTCCGCGTCCGCCGCATCTGGCGCAACGTCGCAGCCGCGGCCGCCGTCGTGCTGCTGGCCGCCGGAACGAACTACGTCGTGGTGAAGGATTACCTGCGCACGAAGATCGAAACCAACATCGTCACCTCGGCCCACGACAAGGGCGAGTACGTACTGCCCGACGGTACGCATATCTGGCTCAACGCCGGGAGCGTGCTCCGGTACTACGGCGACCTGACGGGGCGCCGCAGGGTGGTGGAACTCGACGGCGAAGGCTTCTTCAAGGTCCGGCACGATGCCGACCGTCCGTTCATCCTGCAGATGGAGGATATGAACATCGAGGTGCTCGGCACGGAGTTCGACGTGATCAACTACGCCGAGTTCGCGACCACGGAGGCCATTCTCTGCAACGGCAGCATCCGCGCCTACGGCGGCCGTCTGCCGGCGCCCGTGACGCTGAAACCCGGCGACAGGCTGGTGTTCGACAGGAAGGAGGGGCGCGCCTCGCGCTCGCGGGTCTCGACGCGCAACTACTCGCAGTGGATGGGCGGCTCGCTGTCGTTCGACGACACCTCGCTGGCCGACATTCTCACCAACCTCGAACGCTGGTACGCCGTCGAGATCGACGCTCCCGAGGCGTGGACCCGGCAGGTGCGCATGTCGTTCAAGCTGATCCGCAACGAAAGTATCGAGGAGATTCTGAAAGCCATGTCGCTCGTCGTGGAGATGGACTACGTCTGCGCAGGGCGGCGCATAACGATCATTCCCAAACAACCGAAAAATTCCTAAAATTACGCGCCTATGTAAAAAGGACCCGGACTTTCCCGCTTTCACTTCCGGAACGCAGAATCCGTTCCGGCCGTTTCGACCATTACCTAAATTACAAACCCATGCGTAAACTTATCCAAGCTAAAATCCTTGGTGCAGCCCTGCTATTGCTTTTTCTGACCACGGGAGGACGGGCGCAAACTCCCCCCCCCCACGGTTAGCATTGCCAAGGAAAACGTCTCTGTCGAACAGGTTTTGAAAGAGATAGAGCGACTGACCAATTACACGTTTTTCTACAATAACGGCGACTTCGACCTCAAGCGGATCGTGTCCGTCGCGGCCGTGCGCAAGCCCGTGTCCGAGGTGGTGCGGCAGATGCTGCCCGACTGCTCGTGCCGTTTCGAGAACCGGAGGATCATCCTCGTCAAGGACGCCGCGCCCCAGCGCCAGACGGTGAAGGGCGTCGTCAAGGACGAGAAGGGTGCGCCCGTGATCGGCGCCACGGTCCTCGTGACCGATGCCGGGCAGACCCGGGGCATATCGACCGACATGAACGGCAGCTTCACGCTCACCCTCCCGGCGCTTACGGCCGAAGCCATGCTCGAAGTGTCGTTCATCGGCTTCGACACCTACAAATCGGCGGTCGGAAGCCGCACGTTCTTCGACGTGGTGCTGACCTACGCCCAGCAGAGCATCGACGAGGTGGTCGTGGTGGGATACGGCGTGCAGAAGAAGGCCAACCTCACGGGAGCCGTGGCCACCGTGTCGCAGAAGGAGCTGAAAGACCGTCCCGTGTCGAACGTGGGCCGCGCCTTGCAGGGCGTGATCCCCAACCTCAACGTGACGCTCTCGTCGGGACAGCCCGGAGCCGGAGCGACCTACAACATCCGCGGTACGACCTCGCCCAACGGCGGCAGCCCCCTGGTGCTGATCGACGGCGTCGAGACCTATCCCGACCGCATCAACTCGAACGACATCGAGTCGATCACGGTCCTGAAGGACGCTTCGTCCGCCGCCATCTACGGCGCACGCGGAGCCTTCGGCGTCATCCTGATCACCACCAAGAGCGGCAAGTACAACGAGAAGGCCGAAGTGTCGTACAACGGCTATTTCTCCGTCTCCAGCCCCACGACCTCGACCGACTACGAGACGCGCGGATACTACTCGGCCAAGATCGCCGACTTCTTTATGATGGCCACGCAGAACACCCCCTACACCTCCTACACCGAGGCCGACTACAAGGCTCTCTGGGAGCGGCGCAACGACAAGACCGAGAACCCGGCGCGTCCGTGGGTCGTCACCGACAGGCGCAACGGCCGTCAGCAGTACGTCTATCTGGCCAACTTCGACTGGTACAACTACCTCTACGACGACAGCCGCCCGACGTGGGACCACAACATCAACATCAAGGGCGGAACCAAGGCGCTCTCCTACATGGTCAGCGGACGCTATTACCAGCAGAAGGGCGTCAACCGCATCGAGCCGGACATGTTCAAGTCCTACAACTTCCGCGTGAAGCTCCAGGCCGAGATCAAACCCTGGCTGACCATCGCCAGCAACACCAAGTTCTTCCAGTCGAACTACAAGTATTACGGTTACGAGGACGAGTATAACAACTTCCGCAAACCCACGCTGCACGCCCTGGCGTCGTTCGTGCCGGTGAATCCCGACGGTACGGCCGTGTCGCACACCTCGATGACCCAGTCGTCGACCCACTACCTGATGGACGGTTACAGCGCCATGATGCAGAAGGGCAAGAGCTTCGGCAACAAGAAGACGCAGGAGATCACCACGACGTTCGAAGCCACGTTCAAACTGCACAAAAACTTCAACGTAAAGGCCGACTTCAGCTATACGCAGGGATACCTCCACAACGACTACCGCAGCGTCAATGTCCAGTATTCGCAGTATCCGGGCGAGGTGATGACCGAACCCGAAGGAAGCTTCCCCAACAAGTACAAGGAGGTCGTCTGGGACCAGAACTACTATGTGGCCGACGTCTACGGAACCTACAACAAGACCTTCAGCGAGAAGCACAACCTGACGCTGATCGCCGGTTACAACTACGAGGCCAAGTATTACCGCGACCTCACGGCGGCCAACGACGGACTGCTGTCCGAGGACCTCTCGGACTTCAACCTCGCCAAGGGTACGACCAACTTCACGCTCAACGGAGGCCGCAACGAATACGCCATCATGGGCTGGTTCTACCGCGCGGCTTACGATTACAAGGGCAAGTACCTGGCCGAAGTCAACGGACGCTACGACGGTACGTCGCGTTTCCCGCGCGGCAAGCGTTACGGCTTCTTCCCCTCGTTCTCGGCGGCATACCGCATCAGCGAGGAGGCGTTCTTCGAACCGCTGCGCAAGACGGTCGACAACCTCAAGATCCGACTTTCGTACGGTTCGCTCGGCAACCAGCAGATCGGTTACTACGACTTCATCCAGACCATCACGACCAAGGGCTCGATGGGCGACTATTCGTTCGACGGTACGATTCTCGGCCAGCACGCCACGGTGAGCGATCCCGTGTCGGGCAACCAGACCTGGGAGAAGGTCATCTCGAAGAACCTCGGCGCGGATCTCAACATGTTCAGCAATCGTCTCTCGCTGACGGCCGATTTCTACATCCGCGACACGAAGGGCATCCTGGGCAAGGGCAAGTCGCTGCCCTCGATCTACGGCGCCAACGAACCGCAGGTCAACTCGAACAACCTCCGTACGAAAGGTTACGAACTGGTGCTGGGCTGGCGCGACTCGTTCAAACTCGCCGGAAGCACCTTCAGCTACGGCATCACGGGGACGTTCTCGGACTACACGGCCGAGTACACCAAGTGCGACAACCCCTCGGGGCTGATCGGAGGCCCTTATGTGGGCAAGAAGTACGGCGAAATCTGGGGCTATAAGGTCGACGGGCTGTTCCGCAACGACGAGGAGGCCGCCGAGTACGCTTCGCGCGTGGACCTTTCGAAGGTCGCCGCAGGATATTATTCCGCGACGGGAGCCTATGGAAAGGGCGTTCGCGGAGGCGACATCAAGTACCTCGACCTGGACGGAAGCGGTATCGTCGACGGCGGCAAGGGAACGCTGGAAGACCCGGGAGACCGCCGCGTGATCGGCAACTCGTCGCCCCGCTACCAGTACGGACTCACGCTCAACCTTTCGTGGTACGGATTCGACCTCTCGGTGTTCATGCAGGGCATCGGCCGGCTCGACTGGTATCCCGGCGCGGACAACCTGCGCTTCTGGGGGCCGTACAGCCGTCCCTATGCGACCTTCATTCCGAAGAATTTTATGAGTCAGGTGTGGAGCGAGAGCAATCCCGACGCCTATCTCCCGCGCGCCCGCGCCTATACGTCGCTCAACTCGACGCAGGGCACGGCCTACTATACCAACGACCGTTACCTGCAAAATCTGGCCTACTGCCGGCTGAAAAACCTCACCCTCGGCTACACGATTCCCAAGCGGCTGACCTCGAAGGTCGGCATCAAGGAGTGCCGTGTCTACTTCAGCGGCGAGAACCTCGCCACGTGGAGCGCCCTGAAAAACGATTTCCTCGATCCCGAGCAGGCTGCCGCCGATTCGGACAAGAAGTCGAACGTCTATCCCTGGTGCAGGACCTATTCCGTGGGTCTGAACTTAACCTTCTAAAGCGATTGCCGTTATGAAAAAATACATTCTTTATATACTGACCGGTGTGGCGGCGTGCGGACTTTGCAGCTGCGAGGACGCGCTCGACCGCTACCCGAAGGACCGGCTCACTCCCGATAACTTCTTCCACACGGAGGAGGAGTGTCAGCTCTACACCAACGATTTCTACACGATGTTCCCCTCCGCCGGGACCATCTACGGCGAGACGGCCGACATCATCGCCAAGACCACGCTCACGAGCGAGGTGCTGGGCAACCGCACCGTGCCCGCGACGGCTGGCTCCTGGAAGTGGGAGAAGCTGCGCGACATCAATTTCTTCCTCCAATACTCCTCCAACTGTGCCGACGAGCACGTGCGGCTCGAGTACGAGGGCGTGGCGCGCTTCTTCCGGGCGTGGTTCTACTTCGAGAAGGTGAAGCATTACGGCGACGTGCCCTGGGTCGACCGTCCGATCGACGCCGGCGACCCGCTGCTCTTCGAAAAGGGCCGCGATCCGCGCGAGATGGTGATGCAGAAGGTGATCGAAGACCTCGATTTCGCCGTTACCAACCTGCCCGTCGAAAGGTCGGTCTACCGCGTGACGCGCTGGGCGGCGCTGGCGCTCAAGAGCCGCGTCTGCCTGTTCGAGGGAACCTTCCGCAAGTATCACGGGCTGAAGGACTGGGAAAGCTATCTTACGGCCTGTGCGACGGCGTCGAAGCGCTTCACCGACGAGAGCGGATACTCGGTCTACACGACGGGAACGACGCCGTATCTCAACCTTTTCTCGTCGCTCAAGGCCCTCGACACCGAAATCGTGCTCGCCCGGGCCTACAACACGGCTATCGGTCTGAAGCACGACGTCAACGGCTACCTCACGAGCATCACGATGGGACGCCCCGGCCTGCTGAAGAACATCGCCAACATGTATCTGATGAAGGACGGCACGCCCTTCACCTCGCAGCCCGGCTGGGAGACGATGCAGCTCCCCGAGGAGAGCAAAAACCGGGACGGCCGCTTCGCACAGACGGTCCGCACGCCCGGGTACAAGCGCATCGACGACACGGCGCTGTCGGCCCCGAACCTTGCGGCGACGATGACCGGGTACCAGCTGGTGAAGTACCTCCAGTCGGCCAAGTACGATTCGTACAACGCTTCGACGAACGACCTGCCGCTGCTGCGCGCCGCCGAGGTGATGCTCAACTACGCCGAGGCCAAGGCCGAGCTGGGAACCCTCACGCAGGAAGACATCGACCTTGCGATCAAGCCGCTGCGCGACCGTGCGGGCGTCGCCAACCTCTCGCTCACGAAGGCCAACGCCTCGCCCGACCCCTATCTGGCTTCGCCGGAGACCGGCTATGCCAACGTGACGGGCGACAACAAGGGCGTGATCCTCGAAATCCGCCGCGAACGCACCGTCGAACTGCTGATGGAGAACCTCCGCTACTGGGACATCATGCGCTGGAAGGAGGGCAAGCGTTTCGAAAAACCCTTCACGGGGCTGTATTTCCCCGGCACGGGGTCCTACGACCTGAACAACGACGGCGTGAACGACGTCTGCATCTGGTCCGGCTCGAAGCCCGCGACCTCGGCCCCGGCGGTCTACGAGCTGAACAAGGAGATCTTCTTGAGCGGGGGCGACAGCGGCTACATCATTATCCATACGGATTACGCCCGTTCGTGGAACGAGGAGCGCGACTACCTCTATCCCGTGCCCACCGACGACCGGGTGCTGACCCAGGGCGCCATTACGCAGAACCCCGGCTGGAACGACGGCCTGAATTTCTAACCTGAAAAAAAGAATGATTATGAAAATCAAGCGATTCATACTGCTCGCCTTCTCCGGCTGCTGCCTGGCGTTGTCCGGGGCGGCCTGCTCCGGGCTGGAGGGCGACAACTCCGACTTCGATTTCGGGGACATGACCTCCGACGCACCCGACAATCCCTACGACGGACAGGGTTACGACCGCCTGCCCAACTCGGTGCGGCTGGCGACCTACAACACCCACCGCTGCGAGGGATGGACCCAGAACTCCGGGACCGACCGCGCGAACTACAACAACACGGCCAAGGTCATCTCGCTGATGGACCCCGACGTGATCGCGTTGCAGGAACTGGACAAGAACACCACGTGGCATCAGACCGACCAGTTGCAGGAACTGGCCGACCGCACGGGGATGCGGCCCTACTACTGCAAGACGATCAGCTACCGCGGCGGCGACTACGGCATCGGCATCCTCTGCAAGACGGCGCCTAAAAACACCTATGCGGGCGATCTGCCGGGAACCGAGGCGCGGAAGTTCTTCCTCGCGGAGTTCGACGGCTACATCTTCATCGCCACGCACTTCTGCCACCAGAGCGATGAGAACCGCCAGCGGTCGTTCGAGATCATAACCGAGTATATCGCCGCCAACTACGCCGCCTATACCAAGCCGATCTACCTGGCGGGGGACCTCAACACGTCGAAGCTTCCGGCAGCGGCGCTCGAATCGTGGAAGATCATCAGCACCTCGGCCAATACCTTCGTGAACACCTCTTCGCCGTCGCGCATCGACTATGTGCTCGTCTACACGGGCAATTCGCCGTCGTACGAGGTGCTGCGCACCGCCGTGCCCTCGTACGAGGAGATCAACGTGATGACGGTCTCCGACCACCTTCCCGTACTGGTAGACCTCAAAAAGTAAGCGATTATGAAAAACAGACTCTTGAATAGCTTTTTCCGGGCGGCGGCGGCCTTCGCGCTGCTGCTCGCGGCCGGAGCGTGCAAGGACGACGTGGCGCTGCCGATGCAGCGGGTAGCGCTGAACACGCACGCGATTCTCGCGCCGTCGTTCGCCACGACGCTCTCGTTCGACGTCGAGGCCAACTGCGACTGGACGATCTCCGTCGCGGGCGACGACACCTCGTGGGCCGAACTCTCGCAGACCGAGGCCACGGGCATGGCGACCGTGGCGGTGTCCATTGCCGAAAACAATACTTCCGGCTCCCGTGCGCTGACGATACGCGTTGCGGCCAAACGGAATGCCGCGGTCGTGGAGGAGTTGTCCTTCGTGCAGGCTTCGGCGACGGCCGAGGGGTATCTCTCGATCCCCGATCTGCGGAAACTGGCCGCCGACGGCGACTACTCCGTGACGCAGGACGTGAAGATGCGCGGAATCGTGGTGTCGAGCGTCCAGGACAATAACTATTACGACAACTGCATCGCGCTCCAGAGCGCCCTGAAAGCCAACTGCGGCATTACGCTCCGCACCGACGAGGTGCTCTACCGCAAGCCGGGCGAGGAGCTGGAGATCGACCTGAAGGGGGCGGTCGTCGGGGTGAATCCCGAAACCGGCGTGATGGAGGTGAAACCCGCCGCGGACGACAAGGTGAGCCGCACGGAGACGACGCAGGTGAAGATCGAAGCCTTGAAGATCACCTACGAGGAGCTTCGGTCGGGAGCCTACGAGTCGATGTATGCAGGCATTTATTCCCAGGTCTACGTGCCGGAAGGTGGTTCGCTGAACGGTATAACGCTCAAGGACGATCTGTCGATGCAGGACCCCGACAACAACCGTTTCCGGCTGGTGGCTTCGCAGGCTTCCTCGTTTGGCATTGATCCTGCGCCGACGGGTAGCGGAGTGCTCAAGGGAATCGTTGTGCCGCAGGACGGCGCCTATGCGATCCGCCCCTGCACGGCCGGGGACAAGGAACTCACCGGGCTGCGCTTCGGCGCCCAGGTTGGAATCAGGCTGCCCTATGTCTTCTCGTTCTACGCCGCCTCGCAGGCCAACAAGGATTGCAAGTACGTGACGGTGACCGATGGCACGTTCGACAAATTGGGGGCAGACTTCAAGGTCGAGGACAAGGATGTCACCAAATGCGTCGTGCTGACGGCAAAGGTGGCCCCGACGTCGAACAGCAGCCATTTCCGGCTGACGCACTGGGCCGATGAGGCCGCGCATGACAACATTCCGGCCAAGTCGATGGTTTACGGTCAGGACTCCTATTTCCTGCTGACCGTGCCTTTGGCCGAGGATATGCCTGCATCGTTCCGCATCTCATTCGGTATGTCGGGAACGGGCGGCGCTCCGAAGAACTGGGCGGTGGCCTATTCGACCGACGGCACGGAGTACGTCACTCCCTCCGACGGCTCGACAGCCATCTCGATTCCCGGGGCGATTGCGAGCAGCGGCTATTTCTATTATTTTACGGTGACCCTGACGCCGCAGTTGCGGCTGATGAAGGGCCAGACGCTGCTACTGAAACTTTATCCGACAGACAACGTCAGTTGCAACGGCGGTACGGCTGGATACAATTCGGATTCGCGCCTGCATTCGTGCGTCGCGATTGAGGCCGTGCCGAAATTCAGTACACCGAAACCGGTCGGAGCGGTTTATTTCGAGCCTTTCGACGGGTTGACCGAAGGGTTGGACTACCTCTACGGCGATAAGTTGGCTGCCATGCTGAACTATTGCGGCAGCGACATCTCGGAATGGGACGCCGTGCTGAAAAACGGACTTTCGGGCACCAACGTTCATCAGCGTCCGGGTTATGCCCAGATCGGTTATGTCGAGTCGCAGGCCGTGAAGCGGGCAGAGTATGAGAATAAGGCGGGGGCACTGCTCACGCCGGCGCTGAACGCAACGGGCGATCTGAACCTCTCTTTCCGCGCGATGGCCTACAAGACCTGTTCGGATCGCCCCAAGGGTAAGGCGACCGAACCCAAGGACAAGAAGGGCGATCTGACGGAGATCGTCGTCGAGGTGATCGGCGGCGGAACGATCGACGGCGCGACGAAGAAGGTCGTGTCGGGACTGGCGACCGATGCGTTCAACACCTATTCGCTGACGATCGACGGCGCGACGGCCTCCACGGCCCTGCGCTTTACGAGCGAACCCGCTTCGGGCGAGTTCTCGCGCTGGTTCATCGACGATATCTGTGTGACGAAGTAGGGGTTGCCCGATGATTGAAAAGCGTCCCGGAGCATTCGCTCCGGGACGCTTCGTTACAGGCCGGATTGCGTCCGGTCAGTTCTCCGCCTTGGTGGTGACGGTGAAGAGCTGGCGGCCGTATTCGTCGGTGGCGGTTATCCGGATCTCGGCGGACGGCGTTACGGGCGTGTATTCGAGCATGTGGTCGGTGCGGTATTTGTCGAGGAAGCTGAACGAGGAGATGTCGTTGCCGCAGGCGTCGTGGACCGTGACGTAATAGTCGTCGTACTCCCGGACCGCCTTCAGCTGCGAGGCGGGAACCGCGGCTCCGTTTTCGCGGCATTCGAATTTCCACGTCGGATGCCAGTCCCAGACGTTGAGGCGCACGACCGGCCTGCCTTCGGCGTTTTTCAGCCCCGAGTTGTAGACCCGGCAGTATTGCTCGTCGCTGTCGCTGAAATTCACGCTCCGCCGCTCCGTGATCGTTCCGCCGCTGAAATCGTAACGGGTGAATGTCGCCGGGGCGCCGTCGTGGCAGAGCGGGAAATACCACCATGCGCCGCATACGCACGGGTGCGTGTACTCGGTCACGCTCATGTCGCTGCGCGGTACGGTGACCGTTTCGGCGATGTGGTTGTGCCCCGACCAGATCGTGACAGGCAGCTGCTTGTCCTTGTAGATGTCGAGCAATTCGTCGGCGTTGTCCATCGGGTTGGGCGACGAGGCCCCCGGGTTGCGGCGGAAGGCCGGGCAATGCCACGCGATTACGATGCGCTCGACGTCCGACGGCATGTAGTCGGCGTCCTTCTGCGCCCAGTCCATCTGACGCCGGTTGAGGCGGACGGCGAACGACCGGTCGCCGCCGGTGTTGACATACTGCGTATTGTCGAACACGACGTAGTGCACCTTGCCGATGTTGACGGCGTAGTATGTCGGCCCGAGCGCGGAGATATAGGCCAGTTCGGCCGCCGAGTCGTCGTCGCCGGCGATGTTCTGCACGGCCATGTCGTGGTCGTGGTTGCCGATGGCGTGGAAGGTCTGGATCGGCATGCCCCCGCGTTCGCAGACGTTGACGAAATTGGCCAGCGTCGCCTTGTTGGCGTTGGTCCAGTGCGACTCCTGCGTCATGTCGCCCAGATTCATGCCGTAGACCGGCACGCCTGCGGGCAGGGCTTTGACGTAGTCGCGCAGCGCCTTGAGGTAGGTGCGGCGGAACGTCGTGGAGTCCAGTTCGCCCTTCGGGGGACAGATCGACGGCGTGGCCGACGATGTGGTCTTGATCATCGCCCGGTTGCGGATATGCATGTCGGCCGACACGATCATAATGTGGCGGTCGTTGTTCACCTTTTTCAGCGTGAAGTCGTGCCGCTGCACCTGCTCCACGCTCGTGGGAGCGGTGACCCTGCGGTAGAAGCGGGGGATGAACCCGCGCGTGGATTCGACCTCGTAACCCGACGGGACGGTCAGGTAGACCAGTTTCGACTTGTCGGACGACGTGCGCAGCCCGTAGGCCCCCTGTTTGTTTGTGCGCGTCATGTTCACGCCGTCGGTCACGACGACGCCCTGCACGGCGGCGCTGGCGCACGTCACGACCCCGCGCACGGTGGCTTTCGGGTCGATCTTCGACCAGTCGACGCCGTCGTCGGGCGAAGGGGGCGGATCGACGGGTTTTTCCTGTTCTCCGGGATCGTCGCCCGAACCCGAACAGCATATGCCGCCGGCGGATATTGCGAACATGGCGGCCAATAAAAGCAACAGTTTTTTCATGGTTGCGGTTTTTGCGGTTTGCGGCATGGGACGGCTTTCGGGAAAAGCGGGGAAAGGGCGGTCGTCCTCTCCCCGCTTCGACCGTTCGTTACACGCCGCTATTTGTTATAGCGGATGGCGAAATATTCGAGGCTGCTGGCGTGTTCCGCGGCCAGGGCAGCGCCGCTGGCGCTCTGGTTCAGGCGCGCGTTGGCGTAGTCGGAGCCGTCGCTGCAGAGGTCGCTCGTCGGGCGAAGCCGGATGTAGACGTTTTCGTGGCCGAGAATCTCCTGGGGAAGCTCGAAGTCGATGCTTTTGTAGGCTACGCACGACGAATAGAGCGTGTTCGCCCAGACGGAAACGTCGGGGATGGTGTATTCGCCGATCAGGTTCCACTGCGAGTCGTCCTTTGCGGCCTGCGAATCGGTCAGTGACCATTCGGCACACCAGAAACGGGGCGAGAAGAAGCTCTGCTGCGCGTTCATAACGGAAATCTGCATCGAGATATGCGACGTCGTGATGCCTTCGGTCGAGAAGTTGATCAGCCAGGCGTAGGGGCGGTCGGTGTCGTCGTCCCACCAGAAGTGGTTGGAGAAGGCGGTGTAGCAGGAACCGTATACATTCCCCTTGCCGCGCATACCCGTGCTGCCGTTGTAGTTGATTTGCGTGGAATTCGTCGCAATCTCATTGTTGCCCGGCCAGCCACCCGTGCCGTTTGCCGCGTTTTTATCCTTGGCATAGGGACCGCACCACTCCAGCGTTCCGTCGGGATTGCGGCTCACCAGATCGTCCATCAGCGGATTCCAGCTCTCCTTCGCGGGGTCGATCACTACGCCGATGCCGTTCTTGTTGCCGAAGTTGGCTCCGAAGATATAGGAGGCATTGTTGCCGACGGGACCCAGGTATTCGTAGGTTCCGCCGCCCCACATGTGCTGCTGGAAGGTGGCCTGCAGGTACTCTTTGCTGGCGGAGCCGGTGTACTTCTCCTGATAGGTGTGCGTCAGGTAGCCGTTCGTTCCGTAGGTGGGTTTCTGGACCTTGTTCTCCAGGTCGGGATTCCAGTAGCGGTACTCCGTCAGCAGGGCCGAGAAACTGTCTTCGACGCTGTTCTGCATGTTGTCCCAGATGTCGCCCTTGGTCTGGTGGCGGATCTGGTAGCGGCCGATGAAGCCGAGCGTCGGATCGTCGTCCATTTCGGCCGGGTCGGCTCCGTCGCGCCATTCGAAACGCGAGAAACGCTCGTGGACGATGACGCCCGAAATCTTGCCCGAGCCGTAGGGCAGGCGCGTGCCGTCGCTGCGGTAGGCGCAGTTGGTGTTGGTCAGCATGTACATGTCATCGCCGTTGATGTCGCGCACGAGCAGCGGGTATTTGCTGATGCGGCTTGCGCCCGTGCCGATCGCATAGCCCTCGTTGATGGGCGTGATTGCGCCTTTGCGTACGGGGAACTCGACGTCCTTCAGGGTGACGTAGGTGTAGATGTCGTCGTCGGTGAGCTGGCTCATCCACTTCTCCTTCACGGGAACGTCCGATGCCGAACCCGCGATGCGCGAAATGACCATCGCCTTGGTGACGTTGCGCAGTTCATAGCGGTCGGGGGTCTCGACCAGGTAGCCCGAGGCGCCCTGAATGAGAATCTGCACGTGGTCGTACTGTTCGAAGACGTTGTCTTCGGCCGTGGCGGTCTGGACGGCGATGCCGTATTTGCCGTCGTAGGTTTCGAGGTAGACGGTCCGGTCCGATATGCTGTAGTCGATCTTTGCGGTCGTGCTTTGCGTGTTCTCGCCCGCATTGTGGCTCTTGGTGTTGCTCACCACGATGCCTTCGAGGATGACGTAGTCTTCGACCTTCTTGTTCATGGCATACGTTTGGCGGAACTCCTCGAATGTGATCTGACGTCCGAGGGTCTCCTTCGCCGTGCGCTGCAGGAGGTTGAATTCGACGGAGACGGTCTCCTCCCAGCCGTCGGTGAAGGAGAGCGACACGGTAGCCGAACGCGGGATTTCATCTGCGGCGTTCGCCTCGGTCGTGATGGCCAGACTGCGATTTTCGCTCTCGGAATCCACGATTTCGAGACTCTCGATCCAATCGGCGTTGTCGGCCTTGGCATACTCGATGTCGACCGTGATCTCCGAGAAGGGAATGTTGGTCTCGATCGGCGAGATGTTCTCGCCGCCGGCTCCGGCGACGATGACGGACGAGTTGGCGAACTCGATCTTGGCGTCCACGAGCGCCTTCTGCTTGACGTAGACCGTGTCGCGGCGCGCGTCCACGTCGGAGCAGAGCACGAAGCCCGCTTTGCGTTTGAAGCCTTCGTTGAATTCGCATTCGGCGGTGATGGCGCCCTTTCCGTCCTCCGTCTCACCGCAGGTCAGGCTGATCCAGTCGGCCTGGTTGATACGCTCGATATGGAAGGCGCTGTTGGCGTAGATGTCGATGTCGAACGTATTCGCATCGGCTTCGACGACGAACTCCTTCTTCAGCGCGCCCAGTTTGACCAGGGCCAGATCGTCGGCGTCGTCGACGCTGCAGGCCGCCGAGGCTGCGCATACGGCCGCAATGCCTAAAAATTTAAATATCGATTTACGACAGTTCATATTCTATACGTTTTATTCGTTGTTGTTTGTTCTGGCCGTGCGCGGCGGACGGTGCATCCGCCGCGCGACCGCAATTCGTTTAGTTGTAGCGTACCGTTATCGTTCCGATACGGGCCTGGCTGTTACCGGCCGCAACGGACGGCGTCAGCGTTCCCTTCTCGATGCCCAGCGCCGTCAGGTAGTTCGAAGACGTGGCTTTGGGGTCGATGTCGGTAACCTTGTCGGCCACCTGCAAGCGCAGAACCACTTTCTCCCGGCCGAAGCAGTCGGCGGGCAGTTTGCGCAGGTGCTCGGTGAAGCCCGGGGTCGAATCCTGCGACGTGGTCGACCACCACGTGATCGAACGCTTCTTGATGATCGGGCTGTCGGGAACGGCCTGGAACGTCGCTCCGCCGTCGACCGAATAGAGCAGGTTCCAGTGCGCCGGGCCGGAGAGGGTCGTGTTGCTCATCGAGCCGTGGCCCCAGACGATGCCGAAGACCATGTTCGAACCGCTGATTCCCTGCGTGGAGAACGAAATGTCGAAGTATTTGCCCTTGTCGGCGTCGAAATCCCACCATTGCTGGGTGAACGTGATGCCGCCGTTTGCCACCAGACCTTTCTGTTCTTTGGTACTGCCTCCATTGCCCGAGCAGACGACGTTGTTGAAGTCCGCTGCGGCACCCTGCGTGGCGCCGTATTTATTGATCTCGCCTTCGCCGATCTCCGGTATGAGGTCGGTCTTGCGGTCGTTCCAGTTCCACTCGACGACGGTTTTCGAGAACGGTTCGTCGGTCAGCGCGATCTCCTCGGCGGTCATGGCGCGCAGCTGGTAGCGGCCCAGGTCGCCGAAGCGGATCGGGGCGACGTCGTCAGCCACGACGATGCCGCGGAACGTGCCCGAACCCTGCGGTACGACGGAGTTGAAATCCAGGTCGCGGCCCGAGCTGAAACGCCGCCAGGGAGCGGCCGTATTGGTCAGCATGTAGATGGTCCGGCCCGTGTTGTCGTAGCACATCAGCGGGGCTACGTCCCAGCGCGGGGCGGTAGCCGTGCCGATCGGGTTGATGTTGTCCTTGAACGAATAGCCGTCGGTGCAGTTGGTGTAGGCGCCGTCCTTGCACATGATTTCGAGGTTGGTGACCGACACCAGCGTGAAGATGTCGTCGTCGGTGAGTTCGCCGATCGTCTTCGTCTTGACCGGAATCTTGAACTCGTCGGGCGTCGAGGTTTCGAGGATGTTGGCCGCGGTAAGTCCCGTGATGGTGTAGCACTCGGGGGAGTTCTTCTTTTCGAGCGTGGCCCCGTTCAGGGAGAGGCGCACCTTCGAGAAGCGGGCCGGCGTGTTGTCTTCGGAGGAGGCGAATTTCAGGCAGAAGCCCCACTTGCCGTCGAGGCTCTCGATATAGGCCGTCCGGTCGTTTTCGCCGCGGTCGAAGAAGAACTGTTGGGTCTGGGGACTCGAAACGACGTTCTTGCTGTCGGGGTCGCTGACGATGTAGCCTTCGATATACTGCTGGAGCGTGATCTCGCCCGGAGTCAGGGCGCGCACCGCGGCGAAATCGGCAGCGGTCGGGTAGGGCTTCTGGGTGATTTTGCACGAGGCCGAAACGGAGTTGCCGTGTTCGTCGGTGAAGTTGAGCCGGATCGTGGCGGTGCGCGGCTCCGAACCCTCGTTTTTGGCCAGCGAGAACGTCAGGCCGTCGTCGGTGATCGCGGGCTTCAGAATCCACTCGGCGCCCTCCGCGACGGGAACGTCGTACGCCACGTCGTAACCGATCTGGTCGGAGTAGGGCACGAGGTTGTTGGTCGTGGCCGGAACCGCGCAATCCTGGGCGTAACCTTCGTACGTTTCGGCATTGCTGTCCAGCTTGAGCGCCGGCAGGGCGATGCCCTGAGTGACGGTGAGCACCGATTTGGTGATCTCGCCCTTGGCGTCTTCGATGAAGAGGGTCAGATCGGCGATGCGCGCGAATCCGGAGTCGTTGTCCGTGACCTCGAACGTGATTCCCTTGTAGGTGGCCGAGACGTTGGAGATCCACGGTTCGACGGGCTGCGCCTGCGGTTCGTCGCCGCCTTCGCCTTCGCCGCCCTCTTCGCCCTCTTCGGCGCGGGTCAGGACGGTGACGGGATCGTTGGGCAGGCCGTCGTTGTCGTAATAGGTGACGCTGGCTTCCAGATCGTCGATGCAGTAGCGCAGGTTGGTGCTGATCGGCGTGAAGATCTGCGACCGGGACTTCAGCAGTGTAACCGCCGGTTTCGAGAACGAGAGCGAAGCGTCGGTGATGGCTCCGGCCTGCGAGAACATCACCGTATCGGTCAGGGAACCTTTCTCGAACACGACGCCGATCTTTCTCGAAATGCCGTAGTTGGCCGAATAGGTGAATACGATTTCGTTATTGCCGTATCCCTGGAGTTTGTTGAGGGAGGCCCACTTCACGGGACGCGTGAAGCGCGCCGTCCAGTCGCCGTTCGAGTAGACCAGCACGTGCGTCGAGCCGGCATCCTTGGTCAGGGAAAGTTCGCGCGCCGAGACCGCCAGAGGCAGGTCCAGCTCGAAATCCTCCTGGCAGCCGGTCAGGGCCGTCGTCAGGGCCGTCAGGGCGATCAGTACGCCGGCGACCGATCTTTTCTGTTTATTGAATATTGTTTTCATTCGTCTGAAAGTTTCGGATTATTACAAGCCGTAAGCCTTGTATTCGTTGTTGTCGAGGTTGTTCTTCGAGTAGGTGACCTCCGTGTCGGGAATGGGGTAGTAGCGGTGGCACGGTTTGATCCGGCTGTTAGCCGTGTTGAGTTGCAGATAGGCGTAGTCGCTGTTGTCCGTTACGGCTTCGTACCAGATGCCCCAGCGGACCAGGTCGTACTTGCGCTGGAATTCGCCGAAAAGCTCGCGGGCGCGCTCGTTGCGGATCTCCTCCTCGAGGCGCGCGGGGGTGCGGAAGGTGTACTTGGACAGATTGGCGCGCGTGCGGGTCATGTCGAGGTATTCGACCGCCTTTTCGTAGTTTTCCTTATAGAAATAGCACTCGGCCATCATCAGCAGCGCGTCGGCATAGCGGAAGACCTTGTAGTTGTTGCCGTCGGCCGAGGACTGCATGTTCGGACACCAGAATTTCGGTCCGCACCACGGGCGGGTGTTGGTGCTGTTGAACGTCTTGTCCTCGTATCCCCATGCCATGTTGTACTTGGCGCGGATGTCCTTGCCCATTTTGGACTGGAGACCCTGGCTGAAATAGACGTTCGGACGCATCGCCGACCAGACGGTCGCCTGGTCGCCCAGTTCGGGAATCTCCACGCCGTCGTAGACCGCCGAATTGGCCGCACGCGGGTAGGGCTGGCAGATGCAGGCCACGTTGGACGTGTAGGTAAGGGCGCCCTGGGTGTAGGTGTGCTGAATTTCCATGATCGACTCCGGGGTGTTCTTGTTCCGGAACAGGATATTCTCGGCGTAGTCGTACTGCGACAGCGGACCGTAAATCGTTTCGATCTGCTCCAGCGCGTCCAGCGCCACGTCCCACTGCTTGTTCCACATGGCCATCTTGGCGATGAGCATGTAGGCGCAGGAGGCTCCCAGACGATTGGCCTCGTTGTCGTAGGTGCGGGTTTGGGCGGCGAGGGGAGCTATCGACTGAAGGTCTTCGATGACCTTGTTGCGGGTCTCGTTGGCGTCCATGCGCGGCAGCACCTGAATCCGGCTCAAAACCTCGTTGTCCGTAACGTCGTCGAAATAGAACGGAACGTTGCCGAAGAAGCAGGTCAGCGTCCAGTAGAAGAACGCCCGCAGGGTTTTCGCCTCGCAAAGCAGCTGGTGGTACTGCTCCTCGCTGATCACCTCGTTTTTATAGGCGCGCTCGATGCCGTTGACGGCGAAGTTGCAGCGCTGTACGCCGAGGTAGCCGTTGCGCCAGACCGTCGAACCCATGCGCGGCACGGCGGGCGAGATGTCCAGGCTGGCGTCGAGCGTTCCCGACGGGCAGTAGGCGATGTCGGTGACACACTCGGTGGCGATCATGTAGGTATAGGTGTAGATCGACTTGATCGGAATGTAGCATCCGTTTACGACCGACTGGCATTCCGAAAATTTGCGGAAGAAGTCGTCGGGATTCGAGATGCCCGATGTGTCTTCGTCCAGCGTACATGCCTGGAACGAAAGCATGGCCATGGCCGCGGCCGTGTAGAATATATGTTTGAGTTTCATCGTCTTAATTCTGTTAGGTTAGTATCTCAACTGAAGGCTGAATATGATGGTGCGGGGCTTGGGATAGGCGCCCAGGTCCATACGGCGCAGCGTCGACGAGGTTCCCTCGCTGGAAACGTCGGGGTCGAATCCGTTGTACTTTTTCCACAGAAAGAGGTTTTCGCCCGATACGCTCAGGGTGAGGTCTTTCATCCACGAGCATTTTTTCTTGAGGTCGAACGTGTACGACAGCGTGACGTTCTTCAGCCGGAGGTACGAAGCGTCGTGGATCATAAAGTCGCTCGGAAGCGCGGCGTCGCTTTTCGCTCCGGCCCGCGGAATGTCGGAATTCGGGTTCCGGACGGGATGCCAGGCGTTCAGCATGTAGCGGTACTGGTTAGCGAACTGCGAACCGGCCATGTAGATTTCCGAATAGTTGTAGATCTTGCCGCCGAGCGAGTAGGCGAAGTAGACGCCCAGCTTGAAACCGTGGATGTAGAACGTGTTCTGCAAACCTCCGTACAGATAGGGGTCGGCGTTGCCCTGGTAGATCAGGTCTTCGCGCGAGAGCACGCCGTCGTGGTTGGTGTCGTAGTAGCGCGGGCCTCCGTCGGTGTTGGCCGGGCTGACGTAGGTTTTCGTCACCGCGTTTTCCTCGCGTTCCTCGGCGCTCTTCCACGTGCCGCCGTATTTGAATCCCCAGAGCGAGTTGAGCGGGTAGCCCTTGACGTAGCCGTACATCATGTAGGGGTTGTTGCCCGGCGAGTTGTAGGCCGAAATGAAGTCCTCGGAACCGATGTCGTCGACCTTCTGTTCGTTGTGCGACAGGGTGAGCGTCGTCGACCAGTGGAACTTCGGGCGGACGATGTTGTGGCTCTCGACCGATAGCTCGATACCCTTGTTCGAGGTCGAGCCGATGTTGGTCCAGCGCGACGTGTAACCGGTTTGGGCCGCAACGGCCAGCGACATCAGCAGGTCGGTCGTTTTGGATTTGTAGGCTTCGGCCGTGATGTTCAGGCGGCCTTTGAACATCGACCAGTCGATCGCCACGTTGTAGGCCGTGGTCTTCTCCCACGTGAGGTCCGGGGAGTCCAGGCGGCTGCGGTAGAACGCCACGGGCTGCGATCCGTCGAACAGATAGCCGCCCGTCGTCGAGGAGAGGGTGGCGAGCGAACGGTAGGTGCTGATCGCGTCGTTACCCGTCAGACCGGCGCTCAGGCGCAGCGACAGGTCGTCGATCCAGTTGCAGTCCTTCAGGAAATTCTCGTTCGAAATGTTCCACTTGAGGGCGGCCGACGGGAAGAACGCCCACTTGTTGTTGGCCGCGAAGTTCGAGGCTCCGTCGTAACGTCCCGTCACGGTCAGGTAATAGCGCGACTTCCAGTTGTAGTTCAGACGCGCGTAGACCGACGTTTTGGTTTTCTTCGAGTAGGAAGTGCCCGCCGAATAGGTCTCTTTGTCCTGCACGGCGTTCATGTTGTTCCACAGGATGGCGTCGTCCATGTAGCCTTTGCCGCTCAGGTTGAAATCGTGCGAGGCGAAACTGTAAGCCGAGAAACCGCCGAGAACGTCGAACGAATGGCCGTTCTTTTCGAACTTGTAGCCGGCCGTGGTCTCCCACGAGAACGAGTGCTCGTCCCACTCGGCGCGGTAGGCCTCGCCGCCTTCGTTCTCGCCCTTCAGGGGAAGGGTTCCCGGATAGTAACGGTAGGTATGCCGCTGGTAGAGGTAGTAGGAGAAGGTGCTGTTGATCGTGAAGTTCTTCACCGGCTCCAGTTTCAGCGTGAAGGCGTGGTTGTTCGAGTGGCGTTCGAGGTAATAGGTGTTCAGGTCGATCAGCGCACGCTGCGTGTTGATCTTCTGTCCGTTGTAATACAGCGGGTTATACGTGTCGTTCGGCTTGAGCAGCGGTGACAGATACTGGGCGCTGCTGTACCAGGCCGTTCCGCCGATGGAGGATTTGTTCTGGTCGTTGTGACGCCAGGTGTACGAACCCGTATAGCCGACTTTCATCCATTTGAACAACTGGCGTTCGAGGTTGATACGTCCCGTGAAACGCTGCTGGCCGCTGTCCTGGATGATACCTTCGGTGTCGTTGTAGGAGAACGAAGCGTAATACGACGATTTGTCGCTGGTTCCCGACAGCGAGAGGGCGTAGTTGGAATAGAGGGCCGTGCGGGTGATCTCCTTGATCCAGTTCGTCCCTTCGCCCAGCGAGAGCGGGTCGGAATAGACCGAACCGGAGAGGGGCGTGTCCTTGCCTACGTCGGGGTGGTTGGCGTCGCTGCCGAAATAGGCGTAGTCGTTGCGGTACTGCGCGAATTCCGACGCGTTCATAATGTCGAGCTGACGGGGCAGCTGGGAGAAGCCCATGTCGGTCTTGAAGGTGATGTTGACCTTGCCCTTGGAGCCGAGACCCCGCTTGGTGGTGATGAGGATGACGCCGTTTGCGCCGCGCGAACCGTAGATCGCCGTCGAGGAGGCGTCCTTGAGGACGGATATGCCCGCGATGTCGTCGGAGTTGATGTCGTTCAGGTCGTGGATGGCGTCCATCACGCCGTCGACGACGATCAGCGGCTCGTTCGACGCGTTGATCGAGCGCGTGCCGCGGATGCGGATGGTGGTCGTGGCGCCCGGCTCACCGGTGGTCGACATGAAGTCGGCTCCGGCGATACGTCCCTGAAGGGCGTTGTCGACCGAAAGAACCGGTACGTCCTTGATGTCGTTCATCTTGACCGTCGCGACCGAACCGGTCAGGTCCTTTTTGGCGACCTGGCCGTAACCGATGACCACGATTTCGTCGATGTCGGTGGAGGAGTCCTTCTCCATCCTGACGGTGAAGTTCGTCCGCGAACCCACGTTCAGGGTCTCGGTCTTGTAACCCAGGTACGAAATCTGGAGGCTGTCCGAAGGCTTGGCCTTGATGGTGAATTTGCCTTTGACATCGGTGACTGCGCCCTGCGTGCCTTTGACGACCACGACCGTGGCGCCGATCAGCGGGTTGCCGTCCGGGTCGAGGACGGTTCCGCTGACAGTCTGGGCCTTTTGTTGAGCCGTTGCCGGCGCCGTGTGCGCCGCGAGCAGTATCAGTACCGCCACCAGCGACATCACTCGGACGGATGCTCTTATTGAGTGAAGAATTTTATTCATTTTAGGCTTTTTTTTGTTGAAACGACTTGTTCCTCTTTTTTACTCTTGTTCCTCCTCGTCGAAAGGCGCTCCCAGGATGATGTCCTTACCGCTGCCGTTGTTTTCGGCAAAGTAGTCCTCTTCGACCTTCTGCAGACGGCGGATGTAGAAATTGTCGAGGTAAATGCGGTTGTTGACGGCGGAGTTCTGCGTGAGGGAGCCGCAGATGATGCGGACCCGCGTGTTGGCCGTAATCGGGTTGGCTTTCGTGCCGGCGACGAAGACGAGGAAATCGTGACCCTCCCACATGTCTTCGGGGAACTCCTCGCTCGAAATGTCGTAATAGCCGGCTTCGAGGTCGATCGTGGTCTTCTCGGATTGGGCGAAATCACGGATGACGCCCCCGCCGAGCACCTCGACCGTGATCTTGTTGTCGTCCCGGGCGCCGGTCATGTAATCGGTGAAGGCCACGGCGCGGAACGAAACCATCAGCAGCGAGTCGCTGCGGAGCGTGTTGGTGTAGGGCGAAATCAGGTCGGCTCCGTGGCCCTTGTCGTCGCCCAGTTTCAGGTAGCCGTTCTTGCCGTAGCAGTGGGCGACCTCCTCCCCTTCGATCGTCGTGGACGTGAACCCGAGGTTTTTCTGGGCCGTGGTCCAGTTGTCGATCGGGGTTTCGCCGTCGGTGAAGCGCGGGTCGGTCTTGCCGTACTTCAGGGTCGCGAAATCGTTGCTCACGCGGGCCGTGGAGCCTTGGTGGATGGGGATTATCCGGTTGTAGTTCAGTTCACCGTCGGAGGCTGCCAGAATCAGCATGCCCGTGCGCCGCGTGTAGTAGCTCGACGTCGTGCTGCGCCGGTTGGCCTTCAGGGTTATCACGCGAAGCCCCGTCTGGGGGTCTGTCGAAGAGTAATCCACCACCTTGGCCCACGGCGTCGCTGCGTCGTCTTCCCACGTCGCGACAAAGTCGATATTGGCGTCCACGTAGAGTTTGGCGAGACCGCCCTTCACGCCGACGATGCCGGCGTCGATAGGCTCTTTTGCGATCGGGTCCGCGTAGACCTTGATCGATTCGTTACGATCGGAGTTCGAATGCGTTTCACACGACGTGATGCCGATTGCCGCCGCGATTAATGCGGCTCCGGCCAATCCGCGTGAAAAACGGACGAAACCCTTCGTCAGGAATGTTTTTCTCATAATTGGTAAAAAGGTTAAGATTGGGTTTTATTTATTTGGGGTCGGTTGATCGACGGGAGGTCTACTGTTTCAGCTCGAAGTCCGCCAGGATCGGGCGGTGGTCCGACGGGTCGTAGAAGTTGGACACGTAGGGGCTTTGGGTCGCCGTGGTCCACTTGTCCATGACGGTCAGTGCGTTCACTATGCGGGCGTACATCGAGGGCGACGCATACATGTAGTCGATACGGGCGTTGCCGTAAGTCGACGATATGAAGCTTCCCGGGTAGCGTTCGGCGATGATGTCCTTGAGGTTGGTATGGTCCAGAATGTGGTTGTGGACCAGCAGCCGGGTGTCGTTCTCGGGATAGCCGTAGTACCAGTTGTCGGCGCGCGACCGCGAGTTGAAGTCGCCCATCATCAGCCAATCCTGACAGGAAGCGTACGCGGGATTGTTGACGGTCTGCGCGCAGATGTACTTGATCTCGAATTCGCGGTACTTGTCGCCCTCCTTGTTGGCGGCGCTCGCCGCCTGATCGGCCGAGCCGACTCCGAATCCATAGGCCTGCGGCCACGTGTGGAGCGTCACGATGTTTATCGTCCGGCCCTTCACGGTAACCCGCTGAATGGCGGCGCCGTGGGACACGGGCTTGCCCGCCTGGTCCGAATCGGTTATTTTCAGCAGCGTCTCGATCGGATATTTCGACGTGATGGTCTGCGGATAGTTGTCGCGCCAGCCGCCGACGGCCGTGTAGGCGTGGCCGTAACGGGCCGCCAGTGCCGCCCAGCCGTCAGGCAGGAACCGGGCGGAGGAGGCTTGCGCCGAATTCGTATTGTCCTTGTAGATGGTGGCCGATTCGCACCATACGCAGATGTCGGGATCGTATTTCTTCACCCACGCGACGAAGTTGTTGTAATTGTTCGCCTGGTCGGACCACATGCCGTTCTGGATGTTCCAGTAGAGCACGCGCAGGTTGTCGGAGCCGCGGCCCATCTCGCCGAGCGCGCGGACCTCGATATTGTCCACGTAGAAGCCGTGCACGCCGCTGCTCACGTCGTTGCCGGCCCAGTAGAGCATCGTGCCGTCGGTCGCGTTGTTTACGACGACCTCCACGTTGTGCCACTTCTTGACGGCCGCTTCGCTCGACGGGAGCGTTACGTGGCTCTTTTCGACGATGTATCTCCCCGAGGCGCTCGTGTAGCCCGAATTGTCGGCCGTCAGGGCGATGCTCTTGCCGTCGACGGAGGCCGATGCGATCATGCCGCCGTTCACCACCTGGAACAGCAGGAGGTCCGTCGATCCGTACTGGTAGCAGAAATCGAACGAAACCTTCACGGAACGTATGCCGTCGATGGATTTCAGGGCTGCGGTCTGGAAAATGCCCCGCCCCGTGTTACCTGTGCCGCAAGCCAGATAGCCCTGGTATTCCTGGCAGCGGAACATATAGGTATAGTCGGCGATATTGCGGCTTGCGACGTACGAATCGGACATCAGGTGGGACGTGCCGACCGTTTTGCCGCTGATCTCGTCCCACGTGTTCGACTGGATGAACGCCGAGCCGGGGTTGTTGTAGGCGACCTCCTCGAAGGAGTCCGCATAGCCGTCGCGTCCGGTTCCCGTACCGGGGGTGACGGCTTCGGCCGTCGGAGCGTATCCCGTCGACTCCTGGCCGCCCATGATGTTGCCGCCCCAGACGAAATTGTCGAAACTCTCGTAAAACACCAGGTCGGCGTCGGGGGCGTATTTCAGCGTTACGGACGTGGCCTTCCCCGCCGTCAGCTGCGCAGTCGTCAGCGTGTGCTCCATGGCGCGGTGCTCCGAATCGGAAATGGTGATTTTCAGGCCCGACGGATAGTCGCCCGGAGCCAGCATCACGTAGAAATGTTTCGGCGTGCCGCTCTCCAGCGAGACGCATTTGCCGTTGTCGGTGCAGTTCAGCACGGCGAAACCGACACCGCCGGTGATTGAGAGGTAGCCGCGCGAGGGCAGGAAATTCGCATAGCCTGCCAGGGGGCTTTCAGCGAGGTTCTCGACCTTCACCGAGGCGATTTTGGCCGACCCGGTCAGGGCCAGGTCCAGCACGGCGAAGGCGTCGTCGAACACCAGCTTGTTGCCGTTCTCCTTGGTGTAGGAGCCGTACATGGGATACGATTGCAGCGATGCCGCCGTGGCGGCCCAGAACTGCGAGTAGGGCAGTTTCACGTCGGCATAGGCCGAAGAGCCGTACCAGCCGGAGGAGCCTGAATTGGTCAGGATGGCGTTGTAGGTCCCGGAGCTCGAAGCGCTCGCCTCGACGTAGTAGCGGCCGTTTTCATCGCTTTCGACGGCATAGGATTTTCCGTTGACCGAGACGAGCGATTTGCTCCATGCCCGTTCGCCGGTTCCCATGGCCTTGCGGACGGAATTTTCCGCCTCACGGAGATAGAAACGGACTTTGCCGTTCACTACCTGTATGTCCTCGTATTCATCGCCGCCGCCCGGATTGTCGGGTCCGTCGGGATCGTCGACATGTTTGTCTCCGCTGCTGCACGCCATGCAGAGACACCCGGCCAGCAACAGCGCCGGCTTCAGGATGAAGTTCAGGGATTCTCGTAGATTTAGGGTCATAGTTTCGTGTTTTATGGTTGGGTGAAAAGTTGTCGGCTGCCGGTCGGACACAATGAAAAACGCGTGCATATTGCCATATACGGCAATATGCACGCGTCAATCGCGGGCGGTGACGGTTTACTTAACTCCGGGTATTCGGCGCGGCGAGGGGGGGGGGAAATTTATAAGTTCCCTGCGGCACGAGCAGGCTCGTGCCGTAACCGGACGGCGGTGATCGAATAATCGGCGGTAAAGTAAATTCACGGCTCTAATTTTGATCGTTTTTTTATCGGAAATGAGTTTCGAAAAGATTCATTCCCGAAAGCAAATGTAACTAAAAAAATGTTATCGGGCAAATAGGATGCCTGAAAAATAATCGTTTTTTAACATTTTTGCTGCTTTTCGTGTTTCGATTTGGGGAGAGGACCGTTCGGCGTGGCTTTTCGTTTGAAAGGAATGTCCGGAGGGGAACCGCGGATTCTGCGGCCCGTTCGGAACGGGGAGAAGCGCGCCGGCAAGAGACGGAAAAGCCCCGCATTCGGGGAATGCAGGGCTTCGTTGAGCTACCAGGATTCGAACCTGGAATAACAGGACCAGAATCTGTTGTGTTACCGTTACACCATAGCTCAATAGATTTTGGTGATGCAAAAGTAGAACTTTATTTTGCAAATGCAAAGAAAAATCCGGAAAAAATTTCATACATTTGTTTCAATCTACGCAGAAAAAACCGCTTGAAACTTAAAATTTACACAAAATCAGAAAATTATGGGAATTAAATTTCGGCTTATCGCCATGAACTTCCTTCAGTATGCGATCTGGGGTTCGTGGCTTATCTCGCTGGGCGCCTACCTGGGAGGCGGACTCGACTTCTCGGGATTGCAGATCGGCAGCTTCTTCGCGACGATGGGAATCGCCTCGCTGTTCATGCCCGCCGTGATGGGGATTATCGCCGACCGCTGGATTCCGGCGCAGAAACTGCTGGGCATCTGCCATTTCATCAGCGGCGCGTTTCTCATCGCCGCGGCCTCGCAGACGGCTTACGCCCCGCTGTACAGCTGCATGCTGCTGAGCGTGATGTTCTACATGCCGACCATCGCCCTGTCGAACTCCGTGGCCTACAACGCCCTCGACCTGGCCCGGCTCGATACCGTGAAGCATTTTCCGCCCATCCGCGTATGGGGAACCGTGGGATTCATCGCCGCCATGTGGTTCGTCGACCTGACGCACATCGGGGGCGTGCAGATCAAGCTCACCGAGTGGCAGCTCTACGTTTCGGCCCTGCTGTCGTTCGTACTGGCGGCCTACTCGTTCTCGCTGCCGGGGTGTCCCGTCGAGCGCAGCGCGCAGAAGCAGTCGTGGGTCGATACGCTGGGCCTGCGGGCCTTCGCGCTCTTCAAGGAGAAGCGGATGGCCATTTTCTTCGTCTTCTCGATGCTGCTGGGCGCCGCTTTGCAGATCACCAACGCCTTCGGCGACAGCTACATTCAGAATTTCGGCTCGATGCCGCAGTATGCCGATTCGGCCATCGTGAAGCACTCGGTGATCCTGCTCTCGCTGTCGCAGATGTCCGAAACGCTCTGCATTCTGCTGATTCCTTTCTTCCTCCGGCGTTTCGGCATTAAGAAAGTGATGCTGATTTCGATGCTGGCCTGGGTGCTGCGCTTCGGGTTCTTCGGCATCGGCGATCCGGGATCGGGCGCGGCGTTCCTCGTGCTTTCGATGATCGTCTACGGCGTGGCGTTCGACTTCTTCAACATCTCCGGCTCGCTCTTCGTCGAAAAGGAGACCAGCCGCGAGATCCGCTCCTCGGCGCAGGGCGTCTTTATGATTATGACCAACGGTTTCGGCGCCTTCTTCGGCTCGTATGCCGCGGGCGCCGTCGTGGACGCATACGGGTGGCCCGATTCTTGGTTCATCTTCGCAGGGTACGCGCTCGTGGTGGCCGTGGTTTTCGCCGTGGTTTTCAAATACAGGCACAACCCTGCCGAAATGGAGGGCGTGAAACATTGATGACTGACGGTCCGGCGGCGGGGAGAACCTTGCCGCCGGATTTTTTTATCCGCGCAGGAGCATTTCGACCTGAGGAGCGCCCGCTTCGGAGTATTCGCTGGCGGACAGTGGGCCGGAAGGGCGGATGATGACCGGATGCATGGCGGGCGTTTTATTTTATAGAGGTGCCGTTACGACATTAAAGATACGAAAATTATGGATACGATCGGTGTGAATGATGCGAGCTGCATCCGCTGCGGCCGCTGCGTGAAGGTGTGCCCTTCGCAGATTTTCGTGCAGGAAAAAGCCGGGGGCGACGTGACGCTGCATAAACCCGAAAACTGCATCCTTTGCGGACATTGTGTGGCCGCCTGCCCCACGGGGTCGGTGAACCATGCGGAGTTTCCGGCCGAGCGGGTGCATGCGGTGGATTACGGCGCGATGCCCACGCCCGAGCAGGTGGAACTGCTGCTGGCCGTGCGGCGGTCGAACCGCGCACTTTCGGCGCGCCCCGTGCCGCAGGAGCTGCTGGACCGCATCGTTGCGGCGGCGGACCGCGCCCCGACGGCGAGCAATGCCCGCCAGCTGGGGTATACGCTGGTGACCGACGCGGCGCAGCTGCGCGCTGTCACGGAATATACGCTCGGGATTTTCGGCACACTCGAAAAGCGGCTGCTGCATCCGCTCGTGCGGCCGTGGCTGAGCCGCCTCGTGCCGGGCGTTTATCGCTATGTGCCGGTGTTCAAACGCCTGCGGCGCGAATATGCCGAGGGCCGCGACCGCGTGCTGCGGGGCGCGACGGCGGTGCTGTTCATCCATGCGCCCAGGGAAAGCCGGTTCGGTGCGGAGGACGGGAACCTGGCGTATGAAAACGCTTCGCTGATGGCCGAGGCGCTGGGCGTGAGCCAGATATACATGGGGTTCGTGCTGACGGCCGTCCGGCAGGACAGGAAGGCGAAGCTGGCCGCGATGCTGGGACTGGGCGACCGCCGCATCTGCGCGGTGATGGCCCTCGGGATGCCGCAGTTCCGCTATCCCAATTACATCGACCGCGCGCCGGCGCCGGTGACGCGGAAATAGCTGTTTCGGCGTTTTGCCGTTACAGATGGAAAGTCCTGTATGTATAAGGTTTCGGTCGGGCAGGTATGCGTCAATACATATTGTCGTACATCGACTGCGATTTGTCGTATTTCAGGTCGGAGAGCGATGCGGCCTTGACGCCGATGTTGAAACTCCACGAACGGTGGTAGCCGAACGGAATCCACGAAAAGGACATCTGCCAGCAGTGGAGGTCGCGCGTGATCGAGACCGACGAGGTGGTCAGTTTGTTGGCCTTGATGTCGTAGCCGCCCTGGAAGGTGATGCCCGTCTTGGGGGTGACGTTCAGCGAACCGTTGAAGCCGATGGTTTGGGTGACGTTCTTCCGGTAGCCCGTCGTGCCGTTGTTGGTGTACGAGATCGAGTAGTTGACCGCGTAGTTGAATCCGAAGTTCCACGGCAGCGAGAAGTCGTAGTAGCTTTGCGCCATGTACTGTCTTCGCAGCACGGGGTCCATCTGCCCGTAAGGGTCGTAGAACGGGTTCTGGTACTCCGGAGGTATCGACGTGATGTCGTTGATGGCCGTTTCGCTCCGGTCGTTGCGCGATTTGAACGTATAGCCGAACGACCAGCCCGTCGAGACGACGCGGCCCGGGAAGAAGAGCTTGTTGTAACGCTTGCCCTCGGGCGAGACGCGGTAGGGGTCGAGCGTCAGCGAGAGGTTGATGCCGAAATTGTTGAACAGCGTCGTACGGAACGAGACCGGGATGTTCGAAAGTCCCATCGAGTCGGCCAGAAAGTTGTACGAACCGCTGATGCGCAGTTCGTCGATCAGCTTGATCTTCTTCACGCCCGAGGTGTCGCGTTTCGAGAGGACCTTCATTTCGAGGTTCTGCGACAGCGAGAAGTTCATCGACATCGAACGGCCCGACGAGGGGACGCCGTAGGCGTTGACGGCATAGGGCGAATAGGTCGTGAAGCGGCCCGTGGAGTCGGTCTGGCGGGTCTGGTAGTAGCCGTATTTGGGGTCGCTGAAGTCCGGGGCGTAGGAGAAGCCGATCGAGGGGGTCAGCGTGTGGCGGATCGCCTGGATCTTGCGGTCGCGGCTCTTCTTCGTGAAGTCGTACATGCCGTAGACCGTCGTGGAGGCCGAAACGCTGAAGTTGTAGTTGTAGAGGCGGTAGAAACCGTAGTTCGTCGGCAGCGTGTCGGTCTGGTTGGTGACGGGGTTCCACTCGAACTCGACCTTCTTGAAATACCACTTCTCGTTGTAGTTGACCGACGGCGAGAGGTTGATGTAGTTTAACAGGTTGAACGACGCCGAAATCGGAATCGAGTGCTCGATGCCGTTCTTCATGTTTTCGAGCGTCTCCTTGGAGAAGACCTTCGATTCGGTGGTGGTCACCGAGTTGGTCATCTTACCCGTGTACTGCATCGAGATCTTCTCGTACCAGCGGTCCTTGCCCTGCTTCTCCTTGCGTTTGAAGGGGTAGAAGCGCGAGACGTTGAAGACCATCGTGGGGAGCGTGATGGAGATGGTCTTGTTCTGCGAGTTCTGCGAGATGGCCATGTTCGCCGACAGCGAGAAGGGCGTTCCGGCCCAGTTCTTCGAGTAGGAGACCGTCGAGTTGGTCTGCGTCGAGAGGATGTCGTTGAGGTTCGTGGCCGAATAGCGGCTGTAACCGCTCGTGGCGAAGTTCACCGAGGCCGAGAAGGTCGAACCCGGGTTGGCCTTGGGGTCCTGCGAGTGGGTCCACTGGATGCGGAAGTTGCTCTGCTTGATATAGTCGTCCTCGCCCTTTTCGCCCGTCTTGACATTCGAATACTGCATGTTGAAACTGCCGCTGTACTTGTAGCGCTTGATGTAGCGCGACGCGGCCGAAGCCTCCCACGATCCCAGCGTGTAGATGCCGCCGCGCACCGCCAGGTCGGCGTATTCGCCCAGGGTGAAGTAATAGCCCAGGTCGCGCAGGAAGAAACCTTTGGAGTACTCCTCGCCGTAGGTGGGCATCAGCAGGCCCGACTTGGGGCCCATGTTGATCGGGAAGAAGCCCTCGGGGATGCCGAGGAAGTAGATCGGCACGTCCTCCATCACCAGGTAGGCCGGGCCGGTGATCACCTTCTTGCCGGGTATGACCTTCGCCTTGGTCATCGCCAGGTAGAAGTGGGGGTGGTCCGTATGGTCGCAGGTGGTGTACTTGCCGTGCTCGATGTTGATCGTGTTGTCGGGCATCTTCTTCACGCTGCCGCCCACCAGCCAGCCGTCGCCCTGCTGCGTGGCCACGCCCTTGATTTTCGCCTTCTTCGAGTCGAGGTTGTAGGTGATCGTGTCCATCTGGTAGGTGGCCGACCCTTCGGTGAATTCGGGTTTGGTGACAATATCCTTGCCGTCGAGCGTGTCGGGCTTGCCGTAGGCGTAGACCATCTTCGAATCCATGTCGATGCGCATGTAGTCGGCCTTGAGGTTGCTGTTCTGGTAGGTGACGTCGCCCTTGTTGTAGATGTAGACCAGCTTGTTGCGCACGTCGTAGACCAGCGAGTCGGTGTTCTTGCCCGTGATCGGGTCGTCGAGGAACGCCCCTGCGGGCCGCGGCGTCTTCACCGAATCGCGGCGGAGCGTGTCGGCGGCGAGCGAGTCGGGCCGTGCCGCGCCCGGAGAATCGGCCTTCTGCGCCACGAGCGAGTCGACCTGCGCCGAAAAGAGCGAATCCTTCTCCTCCTGCGGCAGTGCGTTGAACGCTTCGCGCCGCCGGGCCTCTTCGCGCGCCTGCCTGCGGGCCTCGCGCCGCGAGGGGGTGACAAAAGGCGGACGTGCGCTCGTGTCGGGACGTATCGCGTCGGCGCGGGACGGAACCGGGACGGTGTCCCCGGGGGCGGGATTGCGGGCCGTGCGGGGCGCTCCGCCGCCCAGTACGATCTGGGCAAACAGCAGAATCACCGTCGCCGACAAGAGATATTTTACCCTAATTTTATCCAAAATCCCAAAAATTTTCCATACCTTTGCCGACAAGTCGGCAAAAACGCCCGGATCGAGGTCCTGTGCCCTTCCCGCCGCGTTTTCGGCCCGACAAAGATAGGTAAAAATTTATAGAAAGCTCACACTTGGTACCATTAAATATGCGCACACGACTTTTGCTGCTATTCGCCTTCGCGGCCGCAACTGTTCTTATGAACGTTGCGTCTGCGGGGAATATTGCGCACGGCGTCGAAGTCGTGGTCATCGACGCCGGGCACGGGGGAAAATTCCCCGGCGCGCACTACGGCGGGGTCTATGAAAAGGACCTCACGCTGAAGGTGGCGCTCAAACTCGGAAAGCTCGTCGAGGAGGGGATGCCGGGCGTGAAGGTGGTCTACACCCGCACGGCGGACAGGACTTTGGGGGCGGACCTGGCGGCCGACCTGCAGGCGCGGGCCGACATTGCCAACAAGGCCGGGGGCGACCTCTTCATCTCGATCCACGCCAACGCCGCACCCCGGGCGACGGGCGTGCGGGGCGTCGAGACGCTGATCATGGGCGAGAGTTCGAAGGAGCAGCGCTACAACGAGAACGCCCTGTTCGAAAACAACCGCGAGGATCTGATCGACATGTCCGACGAGCGGACGGCGGCCATCGTGCGGGCTTACATTCAGAATCTCCAGTTCACCTACGGCGAATACAGCATGGCTTTCGCCCGCTGCATCCAGAACAGCTACCTCAAGGCGGGCCGCCATTCGCGCGGCATAAAGCCGCAGCTGCTGCGGGTGCTCTATGCGACGGACATGCCGGGCGTGCTGACCGAGATCGGGTTCATGTCCAACCAGCAGGAACTGGCCTACATGAAGTCCGACAGGGGGCAGAACGAGATCGCCCGGTCGCTCTACCAGGCGATCCGCAACTATTCGGCCTATGTGCTCGGGACCCGGATGGCCGAGGAGGAGCAGGCCGCTGCCGCGAAACCGGCCGCGGAACAGCCTGCGGAAAAGTCTGCCGGAAAGGCCGCGGAAAAGAGCGTTGAAAAGCCTGCGGCAAAGTCCGCTGAAAAGACCGCAGCGGCGCAGCCCGCGGAGGGAAAGACCGCGACGGCCGCTCCGGTCAGAACCCCGGAGAAACCGGCCGTACAGCCCCTGCGCTATACGATTCAGGTGATGGCTTCGGCGTCGCCCGTACCCCTCGCCTCGGCGCAGTTCCGCGCCTACCGCGGCAAGGTGAAGGAGTATGCGGCCGAGGGGCGGTTCCCCTATAAATACGGTGTGGGCGAGTACGGCACCCGTGAAGCCGCACAGCGGAAGCTGGCCGAGGTGCGCAAGGTATTTCCCGGGGCCTTCGTGGTCGCATGCCGGGGTACGCAAATTGTAAAATAAAAGTACAGATATGAAAAGGGAAGTTAAAATCGGAATTTTCGGCGTGACGATGATCATTGCCGCGTGGGCCGGAATCCGGTTTTTGAAAGGATTCGACATTTTCAGCCGCAATTCGGTCTATTACGCCGCCTACGACCAGATCAACGGCGTGCAGGCGGCGTCGCCGATTATGATGAAAGGCGTCAAGATCGGTACGGTGACGGGCATTTCGTTCGATCCGCAGCGCAGCGACAACGTCGTGTTGCAGTTCACCATCAAACGTCAGTATCACATTCCGACCGACTCCGAGGCCAAGATTTACAGCAACGGGCTGATGGGCGGAAAGGCCATCGAAATCAACTACGGCACGGCGCGCACCTATCTCCAGAAGGGCGACACGCTGCGTTCGGTGCGCGAACGCGACCTGATGGACGTGGCCGGGTCGGAGCTGGATTTCTTCAAGCAGAAGGTGTCGCAGGTGACGGGCGACCTCTCGCGCACGCTGACCAATCTCAATCGCCTGATGGAGGCCAACGCGCAGAATATTTCCGGGACGTTGAGCCACCTGAACGCCATTACGGGCGACATGGCCGGCCTGCTCGACGCCGAGAAGCGCAACCTGAAAGCCGCCGTCGACGACCTTACGGAGTTCTCCGCGATGCTGGGCAGGAACACCCCGCGTGTGGACAGCATCGTCGGCAGCCTGAACCGGATAACCGGGGAGCTGGCCGACGCCGGGTTCGCCCGCAGGCTTACGGACGCCGTGGACGAGGTGAACGGACTGCTGGCAAAGGTCGAGGCGGGCGAGGGGACCGTCGGCAAACTGATGAACGATCCTGCGCTCTACGATTCGCTGACCGAGGCCAGCGCTAATCTCGCCTCGCTGCTGGCCAACCTCGAACAGTATCCCGGCCGCTACGTGCATTTCTCGCTTTTCGGGCGCAGTCCCGAGAAGATGCAGGAGAAGGCCGAGCGCAAAGCCGCCAAAGCTGCGGCCAGGGCCGAGCGGGACTCGGTGAAAAGAATTAAGAATTAAAAATGAAAAATTGACTGACAGACAGGAGGTTCATTCAGCCCTCTCGGTGTGATAATGTGGTCGTATAGGGCGTGGCGCGAATTTTTCCGACCGGCGCCCTTTCGATTTTTCATTCTTCATTTTTAATTCTTAATTTACCGTCATGATTTACCCTGCTACATTCGAGCAAAAGATAGGTTTCGACCGGCTCCGCGAGCAGGTCGCGGCACGTTGCACCATGCGCGCCGCCCGCGAGCGGCTCGCCGCGGAGGGCTTTTCGACCTCTGCGCGCGAGATCGAACGGCGGCTGGCGCTCGCCGACGAAATGCGCCTGCTGCTGGATATGGAGCATGATTTCCCCGGGGGCGAGTACCCCGACGTCGATTACATCGTCGCCAAACTGCGCGTCGAAGGTTCGTTCCTCGACGTGGAGGAGGTCGTGACCCTGCGCCGGGCGCTGGCCGCAATCGGCGGCATCGTCTCGTTCATCATCAGCCGCGAGGAGCGTTATCCGGCCCTCCATGCCCGCACGCGGGGCGTTGCGGCCTTTCCGGAGATCGTGCAGCGCATCGACGGCATTCTCGACCGCTTCGGCCAGGTGAAGGACAACGCCTCGCCCGCCCTGCAGGAGATCCGCCGCTCCATCCGCGAACGCGAAGGACAGGCGGCCAAGCGGTTGCAGGCCGTGCTGTCTGCGGCCAAGGGAGCGGGCATCGTCGATGCCGACGCCCAGATCTCGATCCGCGACGGTAAGGCCGTGATCCCGGTTTCGGCGGGCAACAAACGCAAACTGAACGGCTTTATCCACGACGAATCGGCGACGGGCAAAACCTTCTACGTCGAACCGGTCGAGGTGGTGGAGATCAACAACGAACTGCGCGAACTGGAGTACGCCGAGCGGCGCGAGGTGGTGCGCATCCTCACGGAGTTTACCGAAGCGATCCGTCCCGACGCGGGGCTGATCGCCGATTCGGGCGACTACCTGGCCGAGATCGACATGCTGCGCGCCAAGGGCCGCTGGGCCTCGGAGAACGGGTGCGTGCGGCCGATCCTCTCGACGGACGACAGGCTGGTGCTGAAAAACGCCCGCCACCCGCTGTTGCAGCAGACGCTGCGGGCTGCGGGGCGCGAGATCGTGCCGCTGGATTTGCAGCTCGACCGTCGCAAGCGCATTCTCGTCATCTCGGGACCCAACGCCGGCGGCAAGTCGGTCTGCCTGAAAACCACGGGCATCGTGCAGTACATGTTCCAGTGCGGGTTTCCGGTTCCGGTCTCCGAGGTCTCGGAACTGCCGGTCTTCGAGAGCATTTTCATCGACATCGGCGACGAGCAGTCGATCGACAACGACCTGTCGACCTATTCGTCGCACCTGCTGAACATGAAGCACATGCTGGCGGGCGCTTCGGGCCGCACGCTGGTGCTGATCGACGAGTTCGGGTCGGGAACCGAGCCGGTCATCGGCGGGGCCATCGCCGAGGCGATCCTCGAGCGTCTGCTCGGCAGGGGGTGTTACGGCGTGATCACGACCCACTACGCCAATATCAAGTATTACGCCGCGTCGGTGGAGGGCATCGCCAACGGCGCGATGATGTTCGACGTGCAGAACATCCGGCCGCTGTTCCGGCTGGAAATGGGTAAGCCGGGCAGTTCGTTCGCCGTGGAGATCGCCCGCAAGATCGGGCTTCCGGAGGATATTATCCGTGCGGCGAGCGAGAAGGCCGGGTCGGATCACATTAATATCGAGAAACAGCTGCGCGAGATCGCCCGCGACAAGCATTACTGGGAGCAGAAGCGCGATCGCATACGTCTGACGGACCGCAAGGTCGAGGAGTTGGAGCAGAACTATGCCGAGCAGTTGGCGAAGATCCGCGCCGAGCGGCAGGAGATTCTGAAAAAGGCCAAGCAGGAGGCCCGGCAGTTGATCGCCGACGCCAACAAACAGATAGAAAATACGATTAAAACCATCCGCGAGGCGCAGGCCGAGAAGGAGCTGACGCGGCTGGCGCGGCGCGAGCTGGACGACTTCCGCGAGGCGGTCGAGAAGGCCGACGAGGCCGGGAACGAAGCCGCCGTGGCCCGCGAGATCGAGCGTATCGAACGTCGCCGCCGACGGCGCGCCGAGCGCAGGGCGCAGCAGGGCGCGCAGCCGGCAGCCGGGGAGGCCGCTCCGCAGCCCGAAAAGCCGCGCGAAGTGGTCGCCGGGTCGAAAGTCCGCATGGCCGGGCAGGAGATGGTCGGCGTGGTGCAGTCGGTGAAGGGAAAGCGGGCGCAAGTGGCGTTCGGACAGATACTCACGACGGTGGACAAAGGGCTGCTGACGGTGGTTTCGAACAACGAATACCGCGAGGCGACGCGGCCCGTTGCGGCTCGTACGGTGCTCTCGGTGGACATCTCGTCGCGCAAACTCAACTTCAAGGATCACATCGACGTGCGCGGCATGCGGGCCGCCGATGCGCTGGACGAGGTGCGCAACTTCATCGACGACGCGCTGATGGTGGGTGTGGGCACGGTGTCGATTCTCCACGGCAAGGGCACGGGGGCTTTGAAGGAGGAGATTCGCCGCTACCTGCGCACGGTGCCGGAGATCGCCTCGGCGGTCGACGAACATGCCGATCGGGGCGGTGCGGGAATTACGATCGTGACGTTTGATCTGTCGTGATTTTGCAGTCTGCGACTGCTGCTGTTCTTTGTACCTTTTTGCGGAAAAAAGGTACAAAGATCCGGCGACTATGTCGCGGCTTGTGTCTTTTTGACGACCAGAAAGCGGCAAAGAGCTGTAAATATTTTCGTACTTTTGGAAATGAAAGTACAAAAGATAAACCATTGGGTATTTTATGAAATATCGTCTTTCGCAAATCGCCGCCGTCGTGGGCGGCAGGTTCTCCGGAACGGACTGCGAAGTGCAGTCGGTGGTGACCGACAGCCGCTCGCTGACGTGCGAGCTTGGCTCGGGACCGGTGTTCGTCGCCATGTGCGGCGCGAACCACGATTCGCATGCGTTCGTGGCGCAGATGTATGCGCGCGGCGTGCGGGCTTTTATGGTCGAACGGCCTCTCGAAGCCCTGCCGGAGTGCGGTTACGTGGTTGTTGAAAACGCCATTGCGGCCTTGCAGTGTCTGGCGGCCTATCACCGGGCGCAGTTCCGGGGAACGGTGGTGGGCATCACCGGTTCGAACGGCAAGACGGTCATCAAGGAGTGGATTGCCGAGGAACTGCCCGCGGGGATGAAGTGCTACCGTTCGCCCAAGAGCTACAATTCGCAGCTGGGCGTGCCGCTGTCGGTGCTGATGATCGAGGGCGACGAGCAGCTGGCGCTGATCGAGGCGGGGATTTCGAAACCCGGGGAGATGGCGCGGCTGGAGCGCATCATCCGTCCCGACGTGGTGGTTTTCACCTCGATCGGCGACGCGCACCAGGAGAATTTCCTCAACCTGGAGCAGAAATGCGACGAAAAGATGGTTCTGGCCCACCGTGCCGAGACCATCGTTTACCACAGTTATTACGAGCCGCTGGGCCGCATGATCGCCTCGCGCTTCGCGGGGCGGAAGCTCTGCGACGCGGCCTCATGCCCCGAGGTCCCGGAGACGCTGATCGGCAACGAGGCGTCACGCCGCAACGCCCGGATCGTCGAGGCGTTCTGCGCGGCGATGGGCTATCCCGCGCCGTCGTTTACCGAAGCTCCCGAGGTCGCCATGCGTCTCGAAGTCAAGGACGGCATCAACGACTCGGTGCTGATCAACGACGCCTACAACCTCGATCTCAACTCGCTGGCCCTGGCGCTCGACTACCTGCACAACGTGGCGTTGTCGCGCCGTCGGACGCTCGTGCTGTCGGACATCGCGCAGAGCGGGCTGACCGACGACGAACTTTACGGCCGCGTGGCGGGAATGGTCGCGCGGGCGGGCGTCGACACGCTCGTCGGCATCGGTCCCAAACTGAAGCGTTACGCCGCGCTGTTCGGCTGCGACAGGGAGTTTTACGCCTCGACCGACGAGTGCATCGCCCGCATCGGCCGCAGGGCCGTGGCCGGGCGTGCCGTCTTGTTGAAAGGCGCGCGGGAGTACCGTTTCGAGAAACTCACGCATGCGCTGGCGCGCAAGAGCCACACGACGGTGCTGGAGGTCGATCTCGACGCCATGATCCACAACCTGAACTATTTCCGCTCGAAGCTCGACTTTCGGACCCGGCTCGTGGCAATGGTCAAGGCGGGCTCGTACGGCGCGGGGGATTTCGAGGTGGCGCAGATGCTCCAGCATCAGGGCGTCGACTACCTCGCCGTGGCGTTCGCCGACGAGGGCGTGCTGTTGCGCGAGCGGGGGATCACGATGCCCGTCGTGGTGCTGAATGCCGACGCCGACAGTTTCGACCAGATGATCGCCAACCGCCTCGAACCCGAGATATACAGTTTCCGTTCGCTCGCCGATTTCGCCGATGCGGTGTCGCATGCGGGCGAAACCCGCTATCCGGTTCACATCAAGCTCGATACGGGCATGCACCGGCTGGGATTCATGGAGGGGGAGATTGGGCGGTTGTGCGAGGTGCTGCCGACATTGCCCGCCGTGAAGGTGGCGTCGGTCTTTTCGCACCTGAACTGCGCCGACATGCCCGAAGAGGATGCCTACACCCGGGAGCAGATCGCGCGCTACGACCGCATGAGCGCCGCCGTAGCCGCGTCGCTGCCCTATTCCGTCATCCGCCATACGGCCAATTCGGCGGCCATCGAGCGGTTCCCCGAGGCGCGGTTCGACATGTGCCGCCTCGGGCTGGGGCTTTACGGCTTCGGCTGGGAGCACAATGCGGGCCTGCGCCCGGTTTCGGCGCTCAAAACCCGCATCGTGCAGATCAAGCGTCTCGAAGCGGGCGACGCCGTGGGCTACGGGCGCGCCGGGAAATTGCTGCGGCCGACCGTGACGGCGACCGTGCCGATCGGTTACGCCGACGGGCTGGACCGCCATCTGGGCTGCGGACGCTGGTCGATGCGTGTGGCCGGGCGGCCTGCGCCGATCGTGGGCCGCGTCTGCATGGACAGCTGCATGATCGACATCACGGACATTCCGGGCGTCGGCGAGGGCGACGAAGTGACGGTCTTCTCCGCCGAGCCGGGCAACGACCTCGAAACGATGGCCCGGGTGCTCGACACGATACCTTACGAGATTATGACGTCGGTCTCGTCGCGTGTGAAACGAATCTACCTCAAGGAATAAGGCGCGGAGCGCAATTCATAATTCGGAATTCACAATTCACAATTCAGAATTATGCCTGCGAACCTAATTAATTATGCATTATGAATTCTGAATTTGGAATTTTATACCTGATTCCCTGTCCGATTTCGGACGAAACGGCGCCGTGGGACGTGCTGCCTGCGGCCAACCGGGCCGTGATGGATGCGCTGGACTACTTCATCGTCGAGAACACCCGCACGGCGCGGCGTTTCCTGTCGAAAGCCGGCATCGCGCGGCCCATCGGCGAACTGGAATTCCGCGAACTGAACGAGCACACCGCGGCCGGCCGCGAAATCGAGGAGCTGATCGCGCCGCTGCTCGAAGGCCGCTCGGCGGGGGTGATCTCCGAGGCGGGCGTGCCGGGCGTGGCGGATCCCGGGGCGCCGGTCGTCGGGGCGTGCCACCGCCGCGGCATCCGCGTCGTGCCGCTCGTCGGCCCGTCGTCGATCATTTTGGCGGTGATGGCCTCGGGACTCAACGGACAGTCGTTCGCTTTCAACGGCTACCTGCCCGTGAAGCCGCCCGAACGGACCCGGGCCATCCGTTTCTTCGAACGCCGTGCGCTGTCGGAGGGGCAGTCGCAGCTTTTCATCGAAGCTCCGTACCGCAACGTGAAGCTGATGGAGCAGTTGGTGCAGACGCTCGGAGACCAGACGCGCCTGACCGTCGCCGTGGACCTCACGGCTCCGGACGAGCGGATCGAGACCCATACGGCCGGGGAGTGGCGCCGCCGCCAGCTGCCCGAAATGAACAGGCGCCCGGCCATTTTCATCATCGGATAAGCGCCGCCTTGCCGCGAAGCGGCTTTTGGGCGGTAGCGCGCAGGCCGGTTCGATGTCCGGCATGCAGGCATTGTCCTTGAAGCCCGCCTCTTGGCCGGGTTGGTATGCAATTTGTTCGAATAAGGGGAGGAAAACTGAAAAATTACAAGATATGAAAAAAGAAAAAGTTTATAATGAGGCTGTTAGCGGCGACGAAGGGTTCACCCCCGGCGATGGTTATCCGTCGTGCGACGGGGAGCCTTGTGCCAATGTGTCAGATGAAACCGACGAGGCGACTGACACATTGGCAGACGGAGAACCCGTTGCCGAAGCCGACGCAGCCAAGGCGCTCGAAGAGGCCGTGGCCCAGTGGCAGGACAAGTACGTCCGCCTGCAAGCCGAGTTCGACAACTACCGCAAGCGCACGCTCAAGGAGAAGATGGACTTGGTGCAGACCGGGGGCCGCGACGTGCTGCTGGAGATGCTGCCTGTGCGCGACGACGTGCAGCGCGCCGTGGACGCCATGCAGAAGAGCGACGATCTGGAGGCGCTGCGGGCGGGTGTGACGCTCATTTCACAGAAATTTACCGAGGCGCTCCGCCGCAAGGGCGTGACCGAGATCGAGGTGCTGGACAAGGAGTTCGACGCCGATTTTTCGGAGGCCGTTGCCCGGTTCGCCGCCGGCGACGAGAAGAAGGGCAAGGTCATCGACGTCGTTCAGACGGGTTACATGCTGGGCGAGAAGGTGCTGCGCTTCGCAAAAGTAGTTGTAGGAGAGTAAGACCATGGCAGAAAAAAGGGATTACTACGAAGTGCTGGGCGTTGCGAAGAACGCTAACGCAGACGAAATAAAGAAGGCCTACCGCAAAGCGGCCATCCAGTTCCACCCCGACAAAAACCCCGGGGACAAGGAGGCCGAGGAGAAATTCAAGGAGGCCGCAGAGGCCTACGACGTGCTGTCGAACCCCGACAAGCGCGCCCGTTACGACCAGTTCGGCCATGCCGGAATGAGCGGCGCGGCAGGCGGCGGGGCCGGCGGCTTCGGCGGCTTCGGCGGCGGAGGGTTCTCGATGGAGGACATCTTCTCGCAGTTCGGCGACATTTTCGGCGGCCATTTCGGGGGCGGATTCCGCTCGTCGAACGGCGGCGGGGGACGGCGCGTGAACCGCGGCTCGGACATCCGCGTGCGGGTCCGTCTGACGCTGGCCGAGATCGCCAACGGAGTTACGAAGAAACTCAAGATCAACAAGACCGTCGCCTGCGACAAGTGCGGCGGCTCGGGAGCCAGGGACGCCAATTCCTATTCGACCTGTTCGACCTGCAACGGCACGGGCTATGTGACGCGGGTGGAGAACACCTTCTTCGGCCGGATGCAGACGCAGGGCGTGTGCCCCACGTGCGGCGGCACGGGCAAGGTGATCACCGCGTCGTGCGACAAGTGCAAGGGCGAAGGCACGCTGCGCGGGCAGGAGGTCGTGGAGATCAAGATCCCGGCCGGCGTGGGCGAGGGTATGGTCCTCACCGTCACGGGCAAGGGCAACGCCGCGCGTCAGGGCGGCGTGAACGGCGACCTGCAGGTGGTGATCGAGGAGGAGCGCAACCCCGAACTGGTGCGTGACGGCAACGATCTGATCCACAACCTGAACATCACCGTGACGACGGCCCTGTTGGGCGGTACGGTCGAGGTTCCGACGGTGGACGGGCGCGCCAAGATCAAGATCGCCCCGGGAACGCATGCCGGCAAGGTGCTGCGCCTGGGCGGCAAGGGACTGCCCGACGTGAACGGCTACGGTCGCGGCGACGAACTGGTGGTGGTGGACATCACCGTTCCGTCGAAACTCTCGGCTGAGGAGCGAAAACTCGTCGAGCAGTTGGCCGCGCAGCCCTCTTTCCAGAAGGCGGAGTCGGTCAAGAACCAGAATATTTTCGAACGGATGAAAAGCTTCTTCAGGTAATAATCCGGGATGAATTATTAATCGTTCGTACATTGATTCCGGCTTGTAATTGGCGGCGGAATGCCGCGTTTGCAAATCTGACCCACCCCTAAACCCCCGCCTGAGGCGGGGGCTTGTCGCAATGCAACCACAATAAAGAGAGTCATGCAATAAAATTGCGAAGATATTCGTATCTTTACAAAAAATAGAACGACCATGTTAGGCTTTACCCCTTTCAAACGGCACCCGAACAAATTCAATTACATCCCGCGTTATTACGACCCCGAGAAGGAGGCCCGTGAACAGCGCCGTGCCGAGTTGCGCGGCGAGCGCGCCGAGGATGCCGACCGCGAATACCAGCCCGGACAGTACATCCGCACCCAGCGCGAAGCCCGGGATGCGCGGCGTTCGAACGAGGAGGAGCGGGGGCGTATCCGTGTGCTGAAGATGGCCGCGGGGGCCGTGCTGGTGCTGCTTTTCATCTACCTGCTCTACCCGAAGCTGGCCGATGTGTTCCTGCGCGCGCGGACCGCACCCGCGACCGAAACGCAGCAGGTCGGGGAGGAGGAGTTCAATCCCTATGCGCCTATTAGGGTCGTTCCCAACGATTACGAGGAGTAAATGGCAGACAAGATCAGATTATTACCCGAGGTCGTTGCCAACCAGATCGCCGCGGGCGAGGTCGTCAACCGGCCCGCCTCGGTGGTGAAGGAGATGATGGAGAACGCCATCGACGCCGGGGCGACTTCGGTGAAGGTCAACTTCCGCGACGGCGGCAAGGACCTGATCCAAATCGTCGACGACGGCTGTGGCATGTCGCCCATCGACGCGCGCATGGCCTTCGACCGCCACGCCACGAGCAAGATCGGGGCCGTGGAGGATATTTACGCCCTGCACACGTTCGGATTCCGCGGCGAGGCCCTGGCTTCGATCGCCGCCGTGTCGCAGGTCGAACTGCGCACCCGGCAGGCCGGCGACGAGGTGGGTACGCAGACCGAGATCAACGGCGGGCAGTTCGCGGCGCAGAACCCGGTGATGTGTCCCGTGGGTTCGCAGTTCTTCGTGCGCAACCTTTTCTACAACGTCCCGGCGCGCCGCCGTTTTCTGGACAAGAGCACCACCTCGGCGTCGCAGATCAAGGCCGAGTTCCAGCGCATCGCGCTCTGTAACCCGCAGATCGCCTTCGAACTCTACGCCAACGACGCTCCGGTCTATACGTTGCAGGCCGGGTCGCTGGCGGGACGCATCGTCGACGTGGTGGGGCGTCACATCAAGCAGAACCTGCTGGAGGTCGAGGCCGACACTTCGATCGCCTGCATCGAGGGATATATCGGCCGTCCGGCTGCCGCCAAGAAACGCAACACGGAGCAATACCTTTTTGTCAACGGGCGCTTTTTCAAGAGCACCTATCTGACGAGCGCCATTCTGAAAGCCTACGAGAAGCTGATTCCCGAGAGCTGCCAGCCCTCCTATTTCCTCTACCTGACGCTCGATCCCGGGCGTATCGACGTCAACGTGCACCCGCAGAAAACCGAGGTCAAGTTCGCCGACGAGGAGGCCGTGTGGCAGATCGTCAACGCCGCTGTGCGCGAGACGCTGGCCAAAACGGGCGCCGTGCCGCTGATGGATTTCGACCGGGACAGCCCGGTGGAGATTCCCGTTTTGCAGAAAGGAACCGTGTACAGCGAGCCGTTGGCCATGTCGAACAGCGACTACAACCCTTTCCGCGAGGAGTATATCGACCCTTCGGCGCCCGATCCCAACGAGGATTTCACGGGCTTCGACGTGCCGTACCGCGACGGCGGGGTCGTGTCGGACAACTCTGCCGCGGGATTCCGCACGGGCGGAGGCCGGAGCGCCGCGCCGTCGTTCCCGCAGGCCGCGGTGGGCGGATTCGCCCTGCCGGGTGCGGACGCCGGGGAGTTTGAGGAGTTCGAGTCGGGAGGCGGTTTCGAGATCACCCCTTCGGGCGGCGGATTCGACGACAGCGCCCTGGATTTCATCCCTTCGTCGGCCGCTCCCGAACAGCAGCGGTTCGACATGCCGCAGCGTCCGGAATTCACCGATGCGCTGCCGCTGCCGGGCGGATATGTCGCCGCTCTGCTGGGCGGCCGCTTCGTGGTGGTCGACGTGCGGCGCGCCCGCGAGCGGATTCTTTACGAGGATTACCTCCGGATGCTGGGCAACGGCTCGTCGGTGAGCCAGCAGCTGCTGTTCCCCGAACGGCTGGTCCTTTCGGGCGACGAATACGCCCTGCTGGAGGAGAATGCCGTGGAGTTCGCTGCCCTGGGCTTCGACATCGACTTCTGCGGCGAAGGGACCGTCGAAGTGAGGGGCACGCCCGCCGACATGCCCGCCGACGCCGTGGACCGGCTGCTGTTCGACCTGTTGCAGGCCTTTGCGACTCCGGTGTCGCTCTCCGATGTGCGGCGCGAGAAGATCGCCGGCGTGATGGCCCGCTCCGGCGCCAAGGGTGCGGGGCGGACCTTGTCGCGCGAGGAGGCCGCGGCGCTGCTCGCACAGCTGGCCGACACGGGCAGTTTCAGTTTTTCGCCCTCGGGCAAGGCGATCACCGCCGAGATCACGCCGGAAGATTTGCGCGCCAAGTTGGGATAATCCGGCGGAAAAAGAGTTACATTTGCAAAAATTAAAACGCATGAACCGCTATTTTCAGACCCCTCCGGTGGTCAAGAATTTGATAATCATCAATGTACTGGTTTACATGGCCACGGCGCTGCTGCCCGTCGGCGACACGATCATGCAGTATTGCGCCCTGTCGCTGGGAACGCCCTATTTCCATACCTACCAGTTCATCACCTACATGTTCCTGCATGCCAATTTCGAACATATCTTCTTCAACATGTTCGCATTGTGGATGTTCGGGCGTACGCTCGAATACGAACTCGGCTCGCAGCGTTTCCTGACCTTCTACATGGTCTGCGGCGTGGGTGCGGCGCTGATCCAGTACCTCACGGCGCTGGCGTTCGGCGAGCTGCCGCTGCTGCTGGTCGGCGCGTCGGGCGCGGTGATGGGCCTGCTGCTGGCGTTCGGCGTGATGCATCCCAATGCGGTCATCATGCTGCTGATTCCGCCTATTCCGATGAAGGCCAAGTGGTTCGTCATCATCTATGCCGTCATTGAGCTGTTCCTCGGATGGAGGGGCGTGGGCAACGTGGCTCATTTCGCCCATGTGGGCGGCATGCTGTGGGGATTCCTGCTGCTGCATTGGTGGAAACGCCGGGGAACGATCCGTTTTTAGACGATGGCTTCCGATTACTATAACGGATACGGGGGAGGCCCTTCGGGGAAACGGCGCCGCAGTCTCGTCATGCGGCTCGTCGATCTGGCGCTGACGCTCGTGACGCTGGCCGTGGGCGCGACGATGGTTCTCACCTATTTCGTCCCCTATGTCGATCCGGGCAGCGTGTGGTTCTTTCCCGTGCTGGGGCTGGCCGCTCCGGCGGTCTATGTCGCGTCGGTCGTGCTGACGCTCTACTGGATCATCCGCTGGCGCTGGGTGTGCGCCGGGGCGATGCTGGTCGTCGTCGTGGCGGGGCTTTTCAAGGTCTCGCTCTTCTGGCGTCCTGAAATCCGCCGCAGCTATGCCACGGAGACGGCCTTCGACCGCGCTGCTGTCAAGGTTATGAGCTACAACGTGCGCAGTTTCTACGGCGAGGACGGCCGGAGCAGCGTCGACGACATCCTGCGCCTGATCGAGGAGCAGGCTCCGGACCTGATCTGCCTCCAGGAGTTCAATGCCCGCCTCGCGGAGCAGTCCGAGGAGTTTTCGCTGCTGGGCGAGAAGTACGAGATCGCGCACTTCGGACGCACGCAGGCCCCGGATTCGGTCTACGGCTCGACGCTGACCATCTTGAGCAAATACCGCATCCTGCGTTCGGACACCGTGCTGACGCCTTCGTCTTCGGTCTGGGCCGACGTGATTGTGGGCGAGGACACCGTGCGGGTTTTCAACAACCACCTGCGCTCGACGGCCATCAACGCTTCGGACAACCAGTTCATCACCAGCCATCAGTTTCTCTCGGACACAGCGCGCGAGACCAAAATCCGCAGTATCGTGACCCGTTTGCGCGAGAATAGCGTGCTTCGGGCCGCGCAGGTCGACAGCATCGCGCAGGTCGTGGGTGCGACGCGCACGCGGCGGATCGTCTGCGGCGATTTCAACGATACGCCCATGTCGTATGTCTACCGCACGATGGCGCGGGGGCTGCGCGACGCCTTCCGTGAGTGCGGGTCGGGCTATTCGCATACGTTCCGCGGTTTCTACAACACGCTGCGCATCGACTACGTGTTGAGCGGCGGTTTCGAACCGCTCTCCTACGAGGTGCTTCCGGTCGACTATTCGGATCACCATCCCGTCGTCGTGCGGCTTCGGAAAAGTTCCTGACGAATTACCCGGAAAACGGGATGCCCCGGCGGAGACACTCTTTCCGCCGGTTTTAATTTGCCGGCAGGTGTTGTCCGGAACGATTTTTTTGCTATCTTGTGGAAAAATTCAGCCAATCGTTCGCCATGATCCGATCCCTTCCGCTCGTAAGGAGAACGCTTCTCCTCTCCGTATGTGGGCTGTTCCTTTTCTCCGGCCGGCTTTTTGCCGGAAATCCGTTGCTGATGCCTTCCGAAGCCCCTTACGGGGCGCCCCGCTTCGACCGTATCCATGCCGCCGACATCATGCCCGCCATTGAGGAGGGCATCCGCGCCTACAAGGCCGGGATTGCGAAAATCAGGGCGCTGGACCCCGCGGAGGCGACTTTCGAAAACGTCGTCGTGCCGCTCGACCGTGCCGACAGCCTGCTGGACGTTCCGCGCGCAGTGCTGGGTTACCTGAAATCGAATTTCGGAGGCGACTCCGTCATCCGGATCTCTCTGGAATCCGCGCAGCTGACCGGAGAGGCATACGACGCCGTGACGCTCGACACGGCGATCTTCCGCCTGGTGAAGGCCGTCTACGACCGGCGCGATGCGGCCGGGCTGGATTCGCTCCAGCTGCGGACGCTCGGCAAGGTCTACCGGAGCTATATCCGCGGCGGGGCGCTCTGCACGCCCGGGCAGAAGGAGCGGCTCAAGGAGCTGAACCGCGAGATTTCGCTCAAACGCATCCGCCACGGACAGAATATCACGCAGGCGACCCAGGAGTTCGTCCTGTACGTGCAGGACAGCAGCCTGCTCGACGGGCTTGCGGGGACGACCCGGCAGCGTTTCGCCCGCAATGCGGCCCGGCAGGGGCATCAGGGCGTCTGGGCCGTCGGGTTCACGAACGGCGACTATGCGTCGGTCATGGCTTCGGCCACGAACCGCGATCTGCGCAGGAGACTCTACGAGGCCTACACCTCGCGCTGCATGGACGGGAAGTACGACAACCGCCAGTTGTCGGTCGACATCGTCAACCTGCGTCTCGAACGGGCCCGGATGCTGGGATACGAGAACTATGCCGCCTACACGCTGGAGACGAACATGGCCGGAACGCCCGAAAAGGTCCGCGAACTGCTGCTGCCGCTCAAGGACGCTGCCGCGGGGAAGGGGCGTGCGGAGCGTGCCGAACTGGAGGCTTTCGCCGTGAAATACGAGCGGGATTCGGCCTTCCGGCTGGAACCGTGGGACGTGGCCTTCTATTCGGGCAAGCTGCGCAAGGCGAAATTCGGGTCCGAACTGGGGCGCATGCGCAACTACCTGCTTTTCGACAATGTGCTCAACGACGGCGTTTTCTATGTGGCCAACCGTCTTTTCGGAATCACGCTGACGCAGCGCACGGACATTCCCGTTTTCCACCCCGACGTGCTGACCTTCGAGGCGAAAGACGCCGAAGGCCGCCCCCTCGGACTGCTTTATCTGGATTGCTTCGTCCGCAAGGGCAAACGCGGCGGCGCGTGGTGCTCGCGCCTGCGCGGGTATTCGTGCGCCGGAGAGCGGGAGGTGCTGCCGCTGGTGACCATCAGCTGCAACTTCTCGCGTGCGGCCGAAGGCAGGCCGAAGCTGCTGTCGACCTCCGAGGTCAAGACCCTCTTCCACGAATTCGGACACGCTCTGGCGGGTTTCCTCTCGCGCGGGCCGTATCCACAGGTGACGGGCAGCTTCCCGCGCGACATGGTCGAACTGCCCTCGCAGTTGAACGAGCATTGGGCCTGGGAGCCGGAGGTGATGAAACACTACGCCCGCGATTACAAGACGGGGCGTCCGATTCCCGATGCGCTGATCGCGAAGTTCAAGGAGTCGGAGAACTTCCTGAAGGGGCTTTACCTGACCGATTTCTATGCCACCGCGCTGCTCGACCTCGAATGGCACACCGTGCTGCGGCCGGTCGAAGGGTGCGACGTGGCGGCTTTCGAACGGGCGTTCCTGAAACGTTACGACTTCCCGGAGCATACCGCTTTACGCTTCCGGACGACCTATTACAACCACATCTTCGCCAGCAGTTACCCCGCGCAGTACTACTCCTACACGTGGTCGGCGGTGCTGGACACCGATGCCTTCGCGGCATTCACCGGCACGGGCGATATTTTCGATTCCGAAACCGCGCGCCGTTACCGCCGCCATATCCTGACCGAAGCGGGCTATGACGAGCCGATGGCGCAGTACGTGCGTTTCCGCGGCGCCGTGCCCGACGTGAAGCCCCTGATGCGCCGTTACGGGCTGGCGGAATAGCGGCCCGGCGGAATGAACAGCCCCGGCTCATCGGGCCGGGGCTGTTCCGTTCGGTCACTCTCCGATCTTCTTGCGCGGGTGGACCATGTTTTCGGGTTGCAGCACCTTGTGCAACTCCTCTTCGCTCATCAGCTTATGCTCGAGTACGAGGTCGTAGATGCCCTTGCCGGTTTTGAGGGCCTCCTTGGCCAGCATGCTCGACGTTTCGTAGCCCAGATAGGGGTTGAGCGCCGTCACCAGCCCGATGCTGTTAAAGACCATCCGGCGGCAGACCTCCTCGTTGGCCGTGATGCCGGCGATGCACTTCTCGCGCAGCGTGTTCATGGCGTTGATCAGCATTTCGATGCTCTCGAACAGGCAGTGGACGATGATCGGCTCCATGACGTTCAGTTCGAGCTGTCCGGCTTCCGATGCGATCGTCACGGTGAGGTCGTTGCCGATCACGCGGAACGCTACCTGGTTGACGACTTCGGGGATCACGGGGTTGACCTTGCCCGGCATGATCGACGATCCCGGCTGGCGCGGCGGGAGGTTGATCTCGTTCAGCCCGCAGCGGGGACCCGACGAGAGCAGCCGCAGGTCGTTGCAGATTTTCGAGAGTTTCACCGCAAGGCGTTTCTGGGCCGAGGAGTTCATAATGAAGGCGCCCGTGTCGCTCGTGGCCTCGATCATGTTCGACGCCTCGACGAGCGGCAGTCCGGTGATCTCGCGCAGGTAACGGGTGCAAAGCCCGGCGTAGTCGGGGTCGGCGTTGATGCCCGTTCCGATGGCCGTGGCCCCCATGTTGATCTCGAAGAAAAGTTTCATGTTGGCCGTCAGCCGCTCGGTCTCCTCGGTGAGGTTGGCGGCGTAGGCTTCGAACTCCTGTCCGAGGGTCATCGGCACGGCGTCCTGAAGCTGCGTGCGGCCCATCTTGATGATGCCGGAGAACTCCTCGCCCTTGGCGTGGAACGCCGCGATGAGTTCGCGCAGCGAGGCCACCAGTTTCTCGATGCTGCGCACCAGTGCGATCCTCACGGCCGTGGGGTAGGCGTCGTTGGTCGACTGCGAGAGGTTGACGTGGTTGTTGGGGTGGCAGAACTGATATTCGCCCTTTTCATGGCCGAGGAGTTCGAGCGCCCGGTTGGCGATCACCTCGTTGGCGTTCATGTTGGTCGACGTGCCGGCGCCGCCCTGCACCATGTCGACGACGAACTGCTCCTCGAGTTTCCCGGCGCGCAGCTCCTCGCAGGCCCGGATGATCGCGTCGGCGATCGCCGGGTCGAGCAGTCCCAGGTCGCGGTTGGCCATCGCGGCGCCCTGCTTGACGTCGGCCAGGGCGCGGATCAGCTCCGGGAAGAAGTTGAGCCGCACGCGGCTGATGTGGAAATTCTCCACCGCGCGCATGGTCTGCACGCCGAAATAATACTCCGCCGGGATTTCCATTTCGCCCAGCAGATCGTGTTCACGACGGGTTTTGCCCGAAAGTCTGATTTCCGTAAAGTCCATGATCGGTATGTTTTTATTAAAGGTACGCAAAAGCGGGGTGGAGTCCAAGCCGAATCGGGTGCGGTCCGGTAAGACGTTCCGACATCAAATATAATGCTTTTTCCGCCACTTTGTCAAAACAAAAAATCTTGTTAACTTTGTATTCGCTCCGCGGGGTCGCAGAATTCGGCGGCGGACGAACGCAGAACCGAAAAACAAATAAAGAATATGATTTTAGACTCTCTGAAAAACAGCGCGCTTTACTACGGCGTAAGCCCGCGCATGAAACAGGCTTTCGAACTGATCGCCTCGACCGACTGGACGACGATGGAACCGGGTATTCACGAACTCGACGGCAAGGACATCTACGTCAACGTCATGGAGCGCGAGCTGAAACAGAAGCCCGACGCCAAACTCGAAATCCACAACGAGTACATCGACATCCAGGTTCTCATCCGGGGCGAGGAGGAGTCCTTCGGCTGGAGCGAGCGCAGGGAGCTCAAGAAGCCGCTGGGCGAATTCAGCGTCGAGAATGACATCCAGCTCTTCGACGACGTGCCGCAGACCTATTACACGATGCGTCCGGGGCAGTTTACGGTGCTTTTCCCCGAGGACGGGCACGCCCCGATGGTGGGCGAGGGCACGGTGCGCAAGATCATCGTCAAGGTGCGCAAATAAGCGCCGCAGGCGATACCGCTACGGGCCGGAGCATAGTCTCCGGCCTTTTTTCAGGCGGCGGCAAACGCTGTGTGCCGCGGGGCGATGCGCAGGCTGAGCCATGAGCAGAGGGCGCAGACGATGAAGACCGCACCTGTGGAGAGGAGCGTGTCGCCGATGCCGACCAGCGGCGACACGATGCCGCCGAACGAGAAGCAGATGGCGCCCAGCATGGCCGAGGCAGTTCCGGCGTATTCGCGGGCCGCTCCCATGGCCAGCGCCGTGGAGGAAGTGAAGGTGAGCCCCATGGCGAAGAGCAGGCCGAAAAGCAGTCCCTCGTAGACCCAGAACCCGCATCCGAGGCCTAGGGCCACGGCTTCGGCAGCGGCGAAGAGGAGCATGCCCATACATCCGGCTCGGGTGCTTCGTTCGGTGTTGCGGAAGCGGATCGAGAAAGCCGCGGCACTGCCGATGGCCACGGCGTTGACGGCGAAGCAGATGCTAAATTCGAACGCCGAAAATCCGTAGTGTCCCTGCATGATGAAGGGCGAGGAGGCGATGTAGGCGAACAGCACGCCCTGGGCGAAACCCATCTGCAGGACGTAGGCCACGTAGCGGCGGTTGCGGAGCACGGTGCCGAAACTGCGGAAAATGTCGCCCCAGGCTACGGCGCTGCGGCGTTCGGCCGGGAGCGACTCGCGGAGGCGGAAACAACCTGCGAGCAGGACGCATCCCAGCATCAGCAGGATGCAGAAGATGCCCTGCCAGCCGATAGAGTCGGTGAGGGTGCCGCCGATGATGGGGGCGACGACCGGAGCCACGCCGTTGACGGCGCCGATCAGCGCCAGCATCCGGGCCAGGTCGCGGCCTCCGAACCGGTCGGTGGCGACCGACCGCGAAATGACAATGCCGCCCGAACCGGCGATGCCCTGCAGGAAACGCGCAGTGACGAATTGGCGGATGTCCGAGGCGAAGATGCAGAGCAGGGTGGAGCCGATGAAGAGCCACATGGCCGTCAGCAGCGGCGTTCGGCGTCCGTATTTGTCGCTCAGGGGACCGAAGAGCAGCTGTCCGGCAGCCAGGCCGATCATGCTGGTGGTGAGTCCCATCTGCACCATCGACGAGGAGGTATGGAAGAAATCCGTCATGGCGGGCAGCGTCGGCAGGTACATATCCGTTACGAACGGACCGAATGCTGTCAGCAGGCCCAGCAGGACGAGCAGGTAAATTTTGCTGTTGTCTTTGTTCATAATACGCTGTTTTATCGTAGCAAAATTACTCTGAATTTTCGCCCTGCGAATCGCCTTTTGGGACGGGGTGTAGTTCAATTTCGGAACTGTCCGGACCGAAAAAATCCATGTATCAACCCACTTGGGAGAGGCTTTATTTGCCGATTCCGAAGTAGCGGAATCCCGCCGCTTCGACCTCGGGCTTGTCGAAAATGTTGCGGCCGTCGACGACCGCGTCGCCCCGCATCGTCGCGCGCAGCTGTGTCCAGTCGGGCATGCGCAACTCCTTCCATTCGGTCAGGAGGGCCACAGCGTCGACGCCTTCGGCGGCCTCGTACATCGTCTGGGCGTAGCGGATCGGCAGGTCGGCCATCCGGCGGCGGCTTTCGGGCATCGCCACGGGGTCGTAGGCCCGCACTTCGGCTCCGGCATCGAGCAGGCGGCCGATCACCACCGTTGCCGGAGCTTCGCGCATGTCGTCGGTCTCGGGTTTGAAGGCCAGCCCCCAGATTGCGACGACCTTGCCCCGCAGGTCGCCCAACGCGGTCTGCAATTTCTCGAAAACAATCCCTTTCTGCTGCTCGTTGACCCGCTCGACGGCCTCGATGACCTGCATCGTGTAGCCGTGTTCCCGGGCCGTGTGGGCCAGCGCCTTCACGTCCTTCGGGAAGCATGAACCGCCGTAGCCGCAGCCGGGGTAGAGGAACTTGTTGCCGATGCGGGCGTCGGAGCCGATGCCCTTGCGGACCATCTCCACGTCGGCGCCCACGCGGTCGCACAGGTTGGCGATCTCGTTCATAAACGAAATGCGCGTCGCGAGCATGGCGTTGGCTGCGTATTTGGTCATCTCGGCCGAGGGAATGTCCATGAACAGCACGCGGAAATTGGAGATCAGGAACGGCCGGTAGAGCTTGGCCATCAGCTTGCGCGCCCGTTCGCTGTCGACGCCCACGACCACGCGGTCGGGCGACATGAAGTCCTTGATCGCCGCACCTTCCTTCAGGAATTCGGGGTTCGAGGCGACATCGAACGGGACCTTGCAGCCGCGCTTCTCGAGTTCCTCCTCGATCACGGCGCGCACCTTCTGCGCCGTGCCTACGGGGACGGTGCTCTTGGTGACCAGCACGGTGTATTTCCGGATGTGGCGACCGAAGGTGCGGGCCACGTCGAGAACGTATTTCAGGTCGGCCGAACCGTCCTCGTCGGGCGGGGTTCCGACGGCCGAGAAGACCACCTCGACATGGGGCAGGCACTCCGTGAGGTCGGTGGTGAAGTGCAGGCGTCCCGCCTCCACGTTGCGCCGCACAAGCTCCTCAAGTCCCGGCTCGTAGATCGGGATAACGCCTGCGTTCAGACCCTCTATCTTTTCGGCGTCTATGTCCACGCAGGTGATGTCGAGTCCCATTTCGGCGAAGCAGGCCCCCGATACGAGTCCTACGTAACCCGTTCCCACGATTGCAATTTTCATCATAATTCCTGGAGTTTTTTCTTTCGGAATGTAAATATAGTCTTTTTTTCGAAATATCCCCGCCGCAGTACGAAAAAGGGCGGTCCGAAGACCGCCCCTGCGTCGTTCTATTTTCCGCACCTGCATCCGGCGACAGCCTCCGCCAGCGTTGCGCAGGGATCGCACATCTCGTGCGAGTAGCCCTGTTTCATCTCCACGGGATCGCACAGGGGTTCCCACTTCATCTTCTGGGCGAACTCCGCGAGCAGGCGCACCGAGGCTCCGGCCCAGCAGAACGAACCGAACCAGCCGAATCTGCGCCGGGGAATGCCGCGCGCGGCGATGCGGTCGAGCAGTTCGGCCACGGGCGGGAACAGGTTGCCGTTGTAGGTCGGGCCGCCGACGATCAGCGTGTCGAAACGGAAAACGTCGCGCAGGACCACCGACGGGTCGGCGTAGGAGAGGTTGTAGACCCGGATCGGGCCGACCTCCCGCGAGGCCAGTTCGCGCGCGATGCGCTCGGCCATCTGCTCCGTGTTGCCGTACATCGAGGCGTAGGCCACGACCACGCCCGGTTCGCCTTCGTAGCGGCTCAGACGGTCGTAAATATCCAGAACCTTTGCGATCTGCCGCTGCCATACGGGTCCGTGCGTCGAACAGATCGTCCCGACGGGCAGCGTGCGGACCTTCTGGAGCGCCTTCTGCACGGGACCGCCGTACTTGCCCACGATGCAGGCGTAGTAGCGGCGCATCTCGTCCCAGTAGCGGTCGGTCTCGACCTGCGAATCGGTGATGCCGCCGTCGAGCGCCCCGAACGTGCCGAAGGCGTCGCCGGAGAAGAGCGTCCGGTCGCCGGCGCACCACGTGACCATCGTCTCGGGCCAGTGCACCATCGGGATCATGTGGAACGACAGCGTCTTGCCGCCCAGATCGAGCGTGTCGCCCTCCTTGACCTCGACCGTGCCCCCGGCGATGCCGTAAAACCCTTCGATCATCTGGAGCGTCTTGGCATTGCCGACGATCTCGATGTCGGGATAGATGCGGCGCAGCGCTGCGATCGACGACGAGTGGTCGGGTTCCATGTGGTTGACGACCAGATAATCGATCTTCCTTTCGCCGATGGCCTCGCTGATGTTGGCTTCGAGGCGGCTGCCGAAGGACTCTTCGACGGTGTCGATCAGGGCGATCTTTTCGCCTGCGACCAGATAGGCGTTGTACGACACGCCCATCGGAAGCGACCAGAGGGCTTCGAAGCGCGTGGTGGTGCGGTCATTGACCCCGACGTAGTGGATGCCGGGAAGTATTTCGGTAATTGCCATAAACCTTTTTTGTTTTGTTTTGGCACAAATTTACAAAAAATATTTTTCCGGCGCTACTGCCGGCTTTTTTATTGCTCCGGCAAGTTGCATGCCGGGGTGCGGAAGAGTCCCGTGCGCGGCGCGGCCTTCGCCCGGAAACAAAACGCCGCAACCCGATGAAGGGTTGCGGCGCATGCCGGCAGGACGGCGGTTCAGAGGAACCGCGGCATATCTTCGGCCCTGCTTTGGGGTGTGGACTCCAGCGCGCCGGAGATGATCTCCGACGGGATTTCGGCCTTGACGAAGACCGAGACGTCGCTCGTGCTCGAAGTGCTGGTCAGCGTCATCCGTGTTCCGTCTGCGTTGAACGAAACCCGGTATGAGGCGCTTCCCCACGGGGTGTTGTCGCTGTACCGGCCGCTGAGCGTGGGTTTGTCGTAGGAATACGTGCCGTCCAGGTGGACGTATTCGGGCTTGTAGAGCCGCTGGTAGATGTCGAACGAACCGGACTCGCTGAACGAGAGGTAGACGTCGGCGGACTGGAGCGAACTCCACGAAACCAGATGCCAGCTGCCGACGACGTTGCCGTCGCCCTCGGGTTCGGGCGTATCCTTGGACGAATCGCCGCACCCGGTCAGCGCGAACGCCGCGGCGAGGCCGATCAATAACAGTTTGATGTTTTTCATAATGTGCCCTTGTTTTATAACCAACCTCCGTTCTGGGAATGAACCTCACGTGCGATGAAGGCGAATTCCTTCGTGATCGGCATGCCGTTCATTCCGCTGTTGTTGCCGTTTCCGGCGAGCAGCTTGATCCGGACCACCGCCGAACCGGGTTTGGTGCACTTGAGGATGATCTGGTTGGCGAATATGGTCGGGTTCGCCGAAATGCCCAGCCGGTCCATGTCTTCGGCCGAAATGGAGATTTCCGTAATCTTCAGGTCCAGATTTCCGCCGCCGAGGTACGGTTGCAGGTTCAGCGTGTACTGGCTGCCGACGGGAATCGGGATGCAGGTGATGCCGCGGACGTTCATCAGCACCTGGTAGGCGTCGATGTAACCCGTGCCCATTCCCTTTTTGTACTGCGACAGGTCGAGCATCGCCAGACTGCCCTTGTCGGTGAAATACTGTTTCGTTCCGGTGCAGTATTGGTTGATGTCGTTTACCGATGTCAGCAGCAGCGTCGTGAATTCGTTCTGGGTGAAGGTCTTGCCGAGTTGCAGCGCATAGGAGAGCCCGAGCGCCGCCACGCCCGAAACGTGGGGGCAGGCCATCGACGTGCCCTGCATGTAGCCGTACTTTCCGCCGTTGACGGTCGATAACACCTCGGACGCTCCGGTCTTTATGTTTTCCAGATACGACTGGTAGGCGTCGCCGCCGGGAGCCGCAATGTTGCAGCCGGGACCGTAGTTGGTGTAGTAGGCCGGGGTGTAGTCGCACGACATGGCCGTTACGGAGATGTAGTCGCGGTAAGCGCCGGGGTAGCTCGACATGCCGGTCATGTCGTTGCCGGCGGCGAATATGGCCAGTCCGCCGCTGACGGCCGCACAGTTCTGTTTGGCGATGAAGTAGTCGATGGCCTGCTTCTCGGCGCTGGCGCCGCTGGAATAGGCCGCGTCGGAGGTTACCGAGCCGGCAGGGTAGCCGTAGCTGCACTGGATGATCGCCGCGCCGTTGTCGGCGGCGTATTTGATGGCCTTGGCCGCCATGGCCACGTCGCCGCCGTCTTTGTCGTGGTAAATCTGACAGGACATGATCTTCACGCCGTCGTTTTTGCCCGAGCCGCCTGCGATGCCTGCGACGCCCGTGCCGTTGTTGTTCACGGCTGCGACCGTTCCTGCCACGTGCGTGCCGTGGTCCGGTGCATAGCCTTTGGTGCTGATGGTCAGCGTCGTATTGTCGACGAAGTTGAACCCGTGTATGTCGTCGGCATAGCCGTTCGAGTCGTCGTCACGGCCTTCCGAGCCGTTCAGCTCGGCGGTGTTGGTCCACATGTTGGCGGCCAGGTCGGGATGGTCCCACTGCACGCAGTTGTCCACGACCGCGACGATAACGCGCGGGTCGCCCGTGCAGAGCTTCCAAGCCTCGTCGCAGTTGACATCGGCTCCCGCCTTGATCTTCGAATAGATCGACTTGTCGCCGGTGTTGATGTAGTGCCATTGTTTGCCCAGGTGGGGATCGTTGAACCCGACGGCCGCACGGGTCTGCGGCGCAGCGCCGGTTTCGGCCAGCGGGATGACCCGGCCTTCGTGCACGTGCATCAGCTGCTGGTTGAATTCCACCTTGCTCACTTCGGCGATCCGGGCCATGTCGAGGGCCGCCTTGTCGAGATCGGCGGCGGCGTCGAACTCCACGACGTACCAGCGGTGCAGGCCGGCGGCGCGCGTGCGCTCCTCGTTCCGTTCGTCTACCGGGAACAGGCGCTGTAACGCCTTTACCCCGATGCTGCCGAGCACGGCGTCGAAATCGGCGATGCCCGAACGGGTGGCGACGCCGCCCGAACGCGTAACCTGCATGACCGACGATTCGATGCCAGCTACGGCCTCTTCGCCGAAGCAGACCAGCAGTTCGCCCCTGACGGCGTTCTCCGACGAGAATACGAGTTTGGAGGCCGCTTTCGCTTCCGGTTCGGGACCCGTCGCCTGCTCCGTCGCATCCTTGGTGCACGACCCCAGGGCGAGCGCCGCAGACAGGAGCAGCAGGCTCCATAAAGTTGTTGTCCTTGTCATAATCTTATAATCCTAATATTAGTGCATGTCGTGACCGGTGTTTCGTTTCATTGGACCACAGAACCCGACACGGTCGCTCGGACTGTGTCGGGTCGTGTGGAACAATATGCGTCGGTTATTTCAAAACCGGAAGGTTTTCGCGGATTTTGAAATCGGCGCGGCGGCCGATCTGTTTCGGCAGCGGCTCGCATTTCGCCGTCTTCACGCTTAACGTGCGGACGCCGTGGTTCGTGTTGTCGCTGTTCCTGACGAATGTGGCGTTCATCTGGAGACCGCGGCTGTCGAGCGACTTCCCGATGTGGCCCGGAACACGGACGCTGCTGAACGGGATCTTCGTGCGGACGCCCTGAACTTTGGCTGCGGATGCTGCGGATGTCGTTCCGCTCTGCTTCGTGATGGTCGTTCCGTCGGCATAGTATGCTGCCAAGGCTCCGACGATCTTGTTGACGGTGAAATCAGCAACGGGAACCTCGACGTCGGTCGTCAGCGCTGAAACTTGTTTCGACGCCGGATCGATCGTCAATACGATCGGATCGCTGCCTTCGCTCTCTTTGGTTGCGAACGAGAAGATACCGTAACCGCGGGTCTGGTCCGGGGTGAGCGCCTCCGTGAATTTGCCGAGCAGGTTGCCGTTGTCCTCCCGGCCGAGCTGCACGCCGCTCATCGTGAGCGTCGACTTGGCCGAGTCATAGGTTGCGTACCATTGGGTGCCGTCCTCTACGGCGAAATCCTTCACGAAAAATTCGGTGTTGCTTCCGACGGTAGGTATTACCTCGAATACATTTTCGAACGTGTCTTCAGCGCTGGCCGCGTAGGACATGCCGTATTTCCCGATGATCAACTCTCCGGTATAGGGCGGTATGTCCGTCACGAACGGTTCGCACACGATCAGTTTTTTCTTGCCGTAGTTGTTCGTTGCTTCGACAACCAGCGTATAGGATGCGCCCGGTGTCAGATTGATCATTATGTCCCAATGCTTTCCGGTCGTTGCAAGTTCTTCCATCGCATCGGCATTGAGTTCTTTACCGTATTTATCGACTACATCCTGCAGGGTCAGGCCTCCGGTTTGAATCTCGATATTGTCGATTATGGAAGTTTTGTTGAAGTAGGTTTTGATCTTCTTCATCTCCGTGCCGGTGATCTCGTACACGGCCGATGAGTAATCGGGATACTTCGATACATATGCTGCGGCATCGGGATAGGCGCTGACTTTATAGAGCGAGCCGGCGATGTCGTTGGGAACCGAGGTCCCTCCTATGCCCGGGAAGTAGAACGATGCTGCGGAAGCTTCGCCGGAAACCGGTTTTTGCGCTTTGTCAAGGGGCAAGGCGACTACGGTATAGGTTCCGGCTCCAGGCAGTACGGCTTCGGCGGAGACTTTCTCGCCGCCTACGGTGAAGTCCTGCAACTCGTTGATGTTCTCGGCTGATCCGTCGGCGATCGCTGCGACAAGTGTAGCGGTTTCGGCCTCGGTCAATTCATTTTCGACGAGAACATAGCGGATGTTCGTAACGTCGGCGCCGTAGGTGAAATTGATGACGGCGCTCGCCGTCTCTCCGTCGGCGCTGACCTTCATGCCGTCGTATACGGCGGAGAGCGTATAGTCGGTCAATTCGGCGCCGGGCAGGAGGATACGGAACAGTCCGGACTTATTGGCTTTGAGGCTGCCGGCGCCGCAAACGAACGCGAGGGCCTCCTGGGGGAACGTGATCACGCCGTTTACCAGCGTACCTTCCCCGCCCGTGGACATGGCGATTTCATAATTTCCATAAGCAGGATCTCCGTCGATGATTCCCGTGAACTGACGCGGCATGACCACTTTCGTCGGGTCGCTGCAATCGATGGTGATGTTGACCGGAGTATAGGTCAGTTTGACCTGCGACTCGATCTCTTCCTGCGAACCTTTGAAGAATTCGGTCAGGAACGGCCAGCCGTACATCTCTTCGATCATGTAGATGCCCTTCTTCGATTTGTGCTCGTGGATCGTGACCTCGATTTCGGGATTTCCGCCGTTAAACATGCTGCAAAGATAGTCGTCGCGGAATTTGCCGGTTCCCAGTTTCACCCAGGGCCAGGGGGCGACGATGATGTCGAGCGAACGGTTGCCGTAGGGCGTCGTGTTGTCCTCGTCGTTGATCAGGAACGAAAGGGGGTATTCCTTGCCGTCTTCGAGTTTGGTGCGGTCGAAGGTGATCAGCAGTTCGGAAGTCTCCTTGCCGGCTGCGAACGATACCGACGACGGAATGGTGAACAGACCCGACTCGTCGCTGGCGAGAACCGCTACGGTCAGCGCCTCGTCCTTGGCGATGCGTTTTACCGGGATGGCGATGGAGGAGACGTCGTCGCTGATGCTATGCTGGGTGGTCACATTCTCGGGGAAGTAGACCTGTGCGCCGTCGACCTCGGGACCTGCTTTGAAGTCATCGTCGCTGCAGGCCGTGAACAGCCCCGCGACGATGGCGACAGTCGCCAGAAAGAATATTTTTATACTTTTCATAAATAGCGATGTTTTTTATTTAACAGACTTGACCGTTTGGGTCGGGTTGGGGTTGTTCTTGCCCGCAAGCGCCTTATTCTGCTGTACGGCGTTCAGCGGGAACACGCAGTTCCACCAGGGGGCGCGTCCGTCCGTGGAAAGCTGGGCCATCGGGGGAGCGTTCGTGCCGGTGTCGCCGTTGTGCATGCCGATGTTCAGACGCTTCAGGTCGTAGAAGATGACGCCCTCGCCCCAGAACTCGATCCGCTTCTGGAAAATGATCTCGTCGATCAGGTCGTTGGCCGCCGGAACCGTATAGGCCGGATCGCGGTTGGCCATGAACGACTGCAACAGCGACTTGCCGGTGGTGGCGTCGTAGTGCGCCGTAGCCTCGGCCTCGATCAGGTACATCTCCTCGACACGCATCATCGGAATGCTCGTCACGTTACCCGTGGAATAGTTTCGTTTTTCGCCGTTGGCCGCGTGGAACTTAAACGATGCGTAGGGGGCTATCGTTGCGAACTCCTCCTCGGTCAGGGTCGTATAGGGTGCGATGGCGTCGAACGAGCGGTCGGCTCCGACAAAGCTCTTTTTGCGGAAGTCGCCCGACGAAATGCGGTTGTAGCTGAATACCGAGATACCCGGCTGCGCTCCGTAGCCGTAACCCCAGATAGCCTCGGTCGCCATGTGGGCCGACCACGACAGCAGGTTGTTGAGCACGGTGTCGGTGGTCTGGATCATGGCCCACATCCACGACGAATTGACCGTGTTGAACCCGGTCTTCGGGTCGAGCCACTGGCTTTCGGTCATAATCGTGCAGCCCGAAGCGTCGATGGCCTTGCGGGCGTATTCGGCGGCCAGACGGTAAGCGGCGTCGCCGGTCGGAACTTCCGCATACGATTCGGTGAATCCGCCCAGCCAGAGGTAGGCGCGGGCCTTGAGTCCGTAGATCACGGCCAGCGAGGGCAGGTTTTTCGTCGCCGGCGTATAGTTGGCCAGCAGGGTCTCGGCGGTGTTGAGGTCCTCGAAGATGAACTTGAACATCTCCTCACGCGATACGCGCGGGTTGTTCTCCAGTTCCTCCATGCTCGTATCTTCCCGGACGATGGGAACGGTCAGCCCCTTGACGGCTTCCAGCTCGGTCTCGTAGGCGGGACGTTCGGGAGCCTTGGCCGGCAGCGCGTCGTAGAGACGGGCCAGGTCGAGGTAGCAGAGCGCGCGGAAAGTCTTGGCGATGCCCATCATCTCCTCTGCGCCTTCGCTCTGGTTTGCGATGTCGATGGCCTCATTGGCCGTGAAGATGAACTTGTAATAGTTGGTGTAGAAGAACGGGGACGCCCAGCCGTTCGCTGCCAATCCGGTCGAGTTGCCCGGATAGAGCCATGCCTGCCAGCGGTCGTAGTACTGGTTGCCGCCCGGCAGGTTGCCGCTGACGGGGAACACCTCGCCGACCATGCGGTCGGTGGCGCCGAAGATGCCCGGGTAGCCGAAGTCGATGTGCTCGCCGAGGTCTGTATAGTTGGTGATGAGCACCGTCGGCATCGCAGTGATAAGACCCTCCTTTGCGAACGGAGATTCGGCAGTCTGATCGCTGGTGGCGTATCCGCTTTCGGGGAAGGTCTCCTTGATACAGCCCGAAAGAAGCACGGATGAACCGAGAAGCAGCGCCGTTGTTTTCAGTATGTTGTTCATTTTCATAATATTCGTCGTTTAACAAATTAGAACGTTACGGTTACACCGCCCGAGAAGGTGCGAATCGGGGCGTAGTAGTACGGGTTCGTGATTCCGTTGATGGACTGACGCGGGTCGAGACCCTGACGCTTGGACCAGTACCATACATTGTCGCAGGCGAGGTAGATACGCAGATTCTCGACGAGGAACTTGCGCGTGATACGCTTGGGCAGCGTATATCCGAGCGTGATGTTCTGGATGTTCAGGTACGATGCGCTGGTGAGGAAACGGTCCGAGACGGCTGCCTGATTCGAGTCGTTGTAAGCAAAACGCGGAATGTTCGAACCGGAGTTCTCGGGAGTCCACGAATTGAGCAGGTCGTGGTGGTAGTTGTTTCCGGTCGACGTTCCTGCCGGGGAGTTCATGTAGAACATGTAGCCCTGGTCGAGAACCTGTCCGCCGAGCTGGTAGGTGAAGCCGATCGAGAAATCGACGCCGTAGAAGCGCAGCGACGTGCCGAAACCGCCGTAAACGTCCGGCAGGGCGTCTCCGTGCATTTCGCGGCCCTCCTGCGAGGCCACCGAGTAATCGGAGGTCTTGATGCGCTCCTTGTTGCCGGCATCATCGGTCTTGTAGGTGTACCACAGCGATTTTCCGGTCTCGGGGTCTACTCCCGCGTAGGTCGGAACGTAGAACGAGAAGACGGATTCCCCTTCGGTGAGGAATTTGGTGCTCTGCCAGCGGCCCACGTGTTTGCCGTCGGCCGTCGTGTTGTTTTTGAACTGCTCCGGCAGGTGGGTCACCTTGTTCTTGTAGTGGGTCATGTTGAGCGAGAAGTCCCACACGAGGTTTTTGGTCCGGATCAGGTCTGCGTTCAGTTCGATTTCGAGACCGCGGTTGACCATGTCGCCGATGTTGGTGAAAATGGTCGTGTAACCCGACTCGATCGGAGTGGCCAGCTCGAACAGCATGTCGGTGGTCTTGCGGTTGAAGACATCGATGCTACCCGACAGACGGTTGTCCCAGAGGCCGAACTCTACGCCGACATTGAGGTTGGCGTTGGTCTCCCAGGTGATGTCGGGGTTGCCTTTCTGGTAGAGTACGCTCGTAACGCCGTCGCCGCTGCTCAGGATCTCGCGGTAGTCGGTATAGCGGTAGTAGGATTCCGCTTTCGATCCGAGGTTGTCGTTACCCTGCGAACCGTACGATGCTTTGACCTTCAGCATGTTGACCCACGAAGCGTTGAACCAGCTCTCGCGGTTGATGATCCAGGCTGCGCCGAGCGACCAGAAGTTGCCCCAGCGGTGGTCGGGGTGGAAGCGCGACGATGCGTCGCGGCGGTACGATCCCGAGAAATAGATGCGGTTGTCGTAGTCGTACTGTCCGCGGAAGAAGTAGCCCTCGTTGTTGTACTCCAGAACCGACGAACCCGACCGCGACGAGTCGACGACGGCGCCGCTGAGTTCGGTGTTGTCCGGCGAGAACATCATGGTCTTCGAGCCGTACAGACCGTAGGATTTGCGGTTGTACATTTCATGGCCGAAGAGCAGGTCGAGGTTGTGGACGTCGGCGAAGGTGTTGGTGTAGGTCAGGAACTGCTGCATGTTGTAGGCGATCTCCCGACTGTGGCTCTTGAAAACGGCGCCGCCCGATTCGGCGAACTGTCCGTAGTAGGGGTTCGACACCTCCGTACCGCGGGTTTCGTCGAGCGACACGCTTCCGTTGAGGGTCAGTTTCAGACCCTTGTACAGGGAAAAATCGGCAAAACCGTTGGCCATGAAGGCATTGCCCTCGTTGATGTATTTGTTGAGCTGAATGTCCTGCAGGTCGTTGCTCTTGCCGCCGTTGGTGCGCAGTGCGCCGCCGTTGCGGCCGTCGCCGGTATCGTACATCTTGAATCCGTACTCGTCGATCATAATGTTGCCGTTGCCGTCGCGCATGTAGACCGGATAGATCGGCGCCATGCGGATCGCCGTGGCGAATGCGTTTCCGCCGTCGGCGTTGCCTTCGCCCTGACCGTCGCCGTCGTCGTTGGTTTTGTTGCCGTTGTTCCAGACGAAATGGGTGTAGGACATGTTACCGCCGACTTTCAGCCACTTTTTGGCCTGGTAGTCCGCGCGCAGACGGGCGGTGTAGCGCTCGTTGCTCGAACCGTCGACGATACCCGTGTTGTCCAGATAGCCGAGCGATGCGAAGAAATTGGCGCGGTCCGTCGCGCCGGAAACGCTGACGTTGTACTCCTGACGGAACGACGACGATTTGTAGATTTCGTCGAGCCAGTTGTCGGGTTGCAGGTAGAACTGCTGGCCCTTGGCGTCGGTTACCAGGCGGCCCTGCTTCGCACGCGGATTGAGACGGCCGTTTTCGCCGATGAGGTTCTGGCCGTCGGGCACGGTGAAGACGTTGTAACCCAGACCGCCGGGATCGTTCGACGTCAGCAGCTTGTTGGCGGCGATGTTGGCGGCCAGGGGAGTGTACTTCTGGTCGAGCGTGTAATAGTTGTACAGCGACTTGTAGTGCATCTCGTAGTATTCGCCCGCATCCTCCACGATGTCGTAGGTCTGCAACGCACGGGTGTTGATGCCCCACTTGCCGTCGAAAGTCACGGTGGCCTCGCCGGCCTTCGCACGCTTGGTCGTGACCATGATTACGCCGTTCGCGCCGCGGGAGCCGTACAGGGCGTTCGACGCGGCGTCCTTGAGGACGCTGATCGACTCGATGTCGGCAGCGTTGATGTTGTTGATGTCGCCTTCGTAGGGCACGCCGTCTACAACCCAGAGCGGGTCGTTTTTGGCATTCATCGAACCGTAGCCGCGCACGTAAATCTTCTGACCGGAACCCGGACGGCCCGAGGCGGAGGAGAACTGCACGCCGGCGATTTTGCCGACGAGGGCATCCCCGACGTTCGAAGACTGCGTTTTTATCAGATCGTCGGATTTGATCACCTTCGCCGCTCCGGTGAAGGCGTCTTTCTTGGCTGTACCGAAGGCCACTACGATCACGTCGTCGATGGCCTGTGTGTCTTCTTTGAGCGAGATGTTGATTCGGGTCTTGCCTCCGATGGCCACCTTCTGGGTTTCATAGCCGATGAAGGATACGACCAGCGATCCGTTTCCGGGAGCCGTGATGGTGAAGCTACCGTCTCCGTTTGAGGTCGTGCCGACATGCGAGCCGTCGACCATAACCGTTGCTCCGGCGACCGGTTTCCCGTCGGGACCGGTGACTGTTCCGGAAATTTGCTTACTCTGGGCCAGCGAGAGTAATATTCCCCCCCCCAATAAAGCAATTAACGATAGTAGAATTTTTCTTACCATAAGCGTTAATCTAATAGTTTTTTTAAAATAAAAAGTTCACAAGCAAAGGTATGAAATTGCTAACTCGTTTACAAATAAATTATTAAAATAATTTGCCAATATAACATATGTGTAGAAGATTGGTCGATAACGGTTACGATTTTGAAAATATCATCTCAAGAGGATTACAAATTGTAATCCCCTTTTCGGGTGTTTTCGGGTGTTTTGAGCGAATGTGTTAGCTGCGTGAACTTCTGCGTATATGTGAATCGGTCCTCAAAGGCGCTCCCGGACTTTTTCCAGGTCGGTATCGCGGTACAGCGTATCGAGGCGTTTCGAGAGCCGCTCCATGTCACCGTCGAGTTTCGAGTGGGTGATGGTCGCATAAATCTGCGTAGTCCGTATATTCTTATGCCCCAGCAGCTTGCTGATCGTTTCGATCGCCATTCCCTGCGAAAGCGTGATCGTCGTGGCGAAGGTGTGCCGGGCCGAATGGAACGTGATGTGCCGGGGAATGCCCGCCAGAGACATGATGCGTTCGAGGCAGATGTTGCACCAGCCGTTGCTCGGCAGGCGGAATATCCGCGCATTCCGCTGCATCGGTTTGTATTTCAGCAGAATGGCGTACGGTATCGCGAAGATGCGCACGTTGACCGCAGATCCTGTTTTGCGGCGGGTGGTGCTGATCCACAGCTGTTTGCCGTCCTGCTGGATATGCTGCGGGGTCAGCGTGCAGAGGTCGATGTAGGAGAGTCCCGTGAAGCAACTGAACAAAAATGCATCGCGTACCAACTGTAAGGTCATGTCGTCGAGGTCCAGACGGATCAGCTTGCGGATTTCGGTCATGGACAGGTAGTTTCGCGCGACGAATTCGCTGCGCAGTTTGTAATTCGCGAAGAGGTCCTTGGTCATGTGGCCCCGGCTGCGGGCCAGCATGAGGATGTGCTTGAACGCGATCATGTAGATCCACGTCGTGTTTTTCTTGTGTCCGCACTCCTGTGCGATGTAGTGGTGAAACCCCGTCAGGAACTCTTTGTCGAGTTCTTTGAACAGCAAATCCTTGCGGTTGAATTTGTCGTTGACGTAGTTTTCGAGATGCTTGTAAACACACCTATATTTATAGTAGGTCGTTTTGCTGCGGCTGATGCCCACCATCCGGCTGAACTCCTCGTTGTGATGCCTGAAGAAGGCCAGCAGCGTTTCGTTGCGCTGGTCGTTGCCGAAATACATCTCCTTGACCATTTTCGGAGTGACCAGGGCATGCTCGTAAAACAGCGTGTTGTAACATCTTTCGATGTGGAAACGAATCTGCGAGAGTTGTTCGTTGACATGTGAGGCAACCGCGCTGCGCCCTGCCGCCCGTCCCATACTCACATCCCAGAGATTCGGATTCACGGATAGTTGCGTGGACAGCTGCGTTCGCTGTCCGTTGATCGTAATGCGTCCCATGATCGGCGTGTTTCCATTGCGTAAAGGCGCATTCTTCTTGATGTAAAACAGTACTTTGAACGTGTTTCTCATTCCCTTCCTAACCTTTTTTAAACAATAAACAAACCGCGATAAAGGTAATGATAAAGTTACTGCCAAACGGTATATCAATTGGACCAAATAGCTTATACGGCACGGTTTAACCCTTTTTGTCCGGTAACTATCTGGTAACACAACCCGGACGCGCGGAGGTGTCGTCTGTATATCTTACACGCTTAATACCAAACTATTAGGCATTTCTCGGAAAATGCGTTCCGGGACGCTGTAATTATCCTATATCCAGCAGTTTATTATCCGGAATCCGGGGCGATCGTTTTTTATTTTAAAATTTTATTAAAATTAACGCTTATGGTAAGAAAAATTCTACTATCGTTAATTGCCGTTTTGGGGCTTTGCGTATATGGATTCGCCCAAAACCGGCAGGTTTCCGGTAAAGTTGCCGATGCGGAGGGTAAGCCCGTCGCGGGCGCAACCGTTATGGTCGACGGCACGTCGACCGGTACGACCACGGGCACGGACGGTAAATTCACCATCGCTGCACCCGCCGACGCTACGCTGGCGGTTTCGTTCATCGGTTACGAGACCCGGAAAGTGGCTGTTGCCGGAAAGACGCATGTCGAAGTCGTGATGCACGAAGATGCGCAGGCCATCGAGAATGTCGTGGTGACCGCTTTCGGCACGACGACGAAAAAAGACCTTACGGGATCAATCGCCACCATCCGCGGCGAGGAGCTTGCGAAGCGTCAGGTTTCGACCGTTTCGAAAATGCTCGAAGGAGCGGTTCCCGGCGTGCAGCTGACTACGGCCACCAACCAGCCCGGTACGGACGCTGCGATCTACGTCCGCGGCGTCGGTTCGCTCAATGCGGGCACCGGCGCGCTGATCGTGCTCGACGGCTCGCCCTATCAGGGCAGTCTGTCCGACATCAACCCGGCCGACATCGAGTCGATCTCCGTGTCGAAGGACGCCACGGCCAACTCGCTCTACGGTTCGCGCGCCGCGAACGGCGTGGTTTTCATCACGACCAAGCGCGGCAGCCTGGACAATCCCACGATCAGCGTCGACACGCGATTCGGTATCAACACCCGCGCTGTCCCCGAGTATGACATCATCACCGATCCGGGCGAATACCTCGAGGCGCAGTGGCGCACGATGCGCGACACGAAGTGGGCGTCAAGCCCCGAAGAGGGAGGCGGCGATCTGGCTGCCGCGGCGCTCTATGCCTCGCAGGAGGTGCTGGGTGCACACGGAAATTACAACCCCTACAAATATTCGTCGACCTACCTGATCGACCCTGCGACCGGCAAACTCGACCCGTCGGCCCGGCGCATGTACAGCGAGCGCCTGCAGGACGAACTCTTCAAGACCGGATTCCGTAACGAGACGAACGTTTCGGTCAGCGGCGGGAACGAGAAGTCCGATTATTTCATCTCGCTGGGTTACCTCAAGGACGAATCCTATGTGATCGAATCGGATTTCGAGCGTTACAGCGCCCGTGTGAACGTCAACACCAAGCTCCGCAAGTGGATCAAGGTGGGCGCCAACCTCTCCTATGCCCACACGGTGCAGAACAACATTCTGGAGGGCAGCAGCCTCGCTTCGTCGGCGTTCGCCACGGCGCGTTCGTGGGAGCCGGTTTTTCCGGTCTACGCCCGCGATGCCGAGGGGAAAATCAAGTATGACGAAAACGGCGACAAGGTCTACGACCTGGGTACGGGGCAGACCGACGGCACGACGACCCGTCCCGGAACCTCGGGCCAGAACATCATCGCCACGCTGAAGATGGACACGCGCGACATCAAACGCAACAACTTGCAGGGCCGCGCTTACGGGGAGATCTATTTCCTGCGCGACTTCACCTTCACCTCGAGCATGTCGCTGGGCTATCGCGCCTCCGACGAACTGCTGTTCTATAACCCCACGATCGGCAACGGACGCGGTTCCAAGGGCCAGATCAACAAAAAGTCTACGGACGTTTACGATCTGAACCTGATCCAGATGCTCAATTACAAAAAATCCGTCGGACGCCACAATATCAATGCGCTGATCGGACATGAGTACAACAGCTGGGTGCGCGATTACGCCGAGGTCGAGAAGACGAACATTTACGATCCCAAGAATCCGCAGCTGAACAACGCCGGCGAGATGGGGTCGATCAACGGCTATCAGGACGTGCTGCGCATTCAGGGTTTCTTCGGCAAACTGGAGTACAACTACGACAACCGTTATTATTTCTCGGGCGGTATCCGCCGCGACGGAACCTCGCGTTTCAAATACAATCCCTGGGGCACGTTCTGGTCCGTCGGCGCTTCGTGGCGCATCGGAGCCGAGAAGTTCATGGAGAGTACGCACAGCTGGCTTTCGGAGCTGAAACTCCGCGCCACGTACGGTACGCAGGGTAACGAGGACCTGGCCAACTACTATCCCTATACCGACCAGTATACGGTTACCATTTCCGAAGGCAAGCTGGGTACGGAGATCTATTACTACGGCAATCCCGATCTGACGTGGGAGAAGCAGAAGACGTTCGATCTGGGTCTGGACGTGGGTCTGCTGAACGACCGCATCAACCTGACGATGGACTACTTCATCCGCGTGTCGGACGGTCTGCTCTTCAAGCGTACGAAGGATATTTCGACGGGCCGCGCCTACGACTGGTACAACGTCGGCAAACTGCGCAACTCGGGCTTCGAATTCGACCTGAACGTCAAGCTCATCCAGAAGAAGAACTGGTACTGGGACGTGTCGGTCAACGGTTACACCTATGCCAACAAAATGCTCAACCTGCCCGACGAGTACAAAGTCTCGGGCATGCCCAACGGCAACCAGCGCATTTACGAAGGCAAGGACATCTACCGCTGGGAGATGCGGCAGTTCGCAGGTCTGGATGAGAAGGGCAACTCGCTCTGGTATATGGACCGGGATCTCACGGACGGTGAGGGCAACGTTGTGGGCGTGGAGAAAGTCACGACCGGCGATGCTACCGAGGCCACGCAGTACCTGCTGGAGAAGAGCGCGCTTCCCGATTTCACGGGCGGCCTGAACACCACGCTGCGTTGGAAGAGCCTCGACCTGACGATTATGACCAACTTCCAGTTCGGCGGCTACGGCTACGATTACGACTTCTCGGCGTTCAGCAGTGCGAATTTCCCGATGAACCGTCTGAAGAACTATGCCGACGCCTGGAATCCGGAGACCGGGAAAGGTTCGGCGCCGATCTGGAACACGAACGACTCGAACATCAACGCTTCGTCGGATCGTTTCCTGATCAGCAAAACCTACTTCAACCTGCGCAACATCACGCTGGGCTACACCTTCCCGGCAAACTGGATGAGCAAGATCGGCATCAAGAGCGTTCGCGTGTACTTCGCCTGCGACAACGTCTTCTTCGCATCGAAGCGCAAGGGCTACGATCCCCGTACGAGCATGGGCGGTCAGGGCGCGACGGTCGCTTTGAACAGCGTGGACGGTACGTATTATTCGCCGATCCGCACCACTTCGGTAGGTCTCAATATTAACTTCTAAGCAGCGACATTGATATGAAAAAAATACTGATATTTTTAATGAGCGCGGCAGTTGCGGTATCCTGCAGCGACGATATCTTCGACGTGGACCCTTCGGGAAAAGTCTCTTCGGAGACCCGTGACGAGGTGGCCAAGGAGGACCCGGACAAGGTGCTTCAGGGTATCGAGGCGTCCATTTACACCCACTATGCCACCTATTACAAGAACGATCTTCAGTGGCTGACCGGTTTCAAAGGATTCGAACTTGCGTTCGGCATGGCCGGGCAGGACATGACCCTGCTGCTGCAACACAGCATGAACCTTTACATGTACATCAACGACTACTGGCAGGAGGAGTATACGCCGACTTTCAACGTGTGGAACATGTTCTACATTCCGATCGCCACGGCCAATGAGATTCTCGCGACGGCGACCCTCGACGCTTCCGCCGAGTCGGAGACGATGAAGGCCTACCGCGCCCGTGCGCTGACCTCCCGCGCGTTCGGCTACTACCACCTGATCAACGTGTACCAGTATCCCTACTCGGCGGCGAACAAGGACCTTCCGGGCGTGCCTCTGGCCACCGAGGAGACCCTTGGCCAGAATCTGCCGCGCGCCACGATGGAGCAGGTCTACAAACGCATTACCGACGACCTGGACGAAGCGCTGCGTATTTTCGAGGAGATCGGATACGACGACACCGGTTCCCGGACCGATTTCGACGCCAGCGTGGCCGCCATTCTGCGCGCCCGTGTCGCATTGGTCATGGAGGACTGGGGGAAAGCCGTCTCGTTGGCCGACGATATTCTGGCCAAATACACGCTCGTCTCCAAGGAGAACTACAACAACGGCTTCAACCGTATCGAGAACGTTCCGAGTCTGATCTTCGGCTTCAAGATGACGGCCGACAACTGCCAGACATGGGCTACCTGGTGCTCGCAGATGGACCCTTACATGAGCGGTTATGCGGGTATGTGGGCCGAGCGTCCGATCCACTCCTACCTCTATGCGCGTCTGAATCCGACCGACGTGCGTCGCGGCTGGTGGCTCAACAAGACGGACAATCCGGACCCGGACGCTGCGACGAGCGGTTATGCCTGCCTCCTGCCTTCCAACCTGCCCAATACGCTTGCTTCGGGCGTGAAAGCGCGTTCGGAGTACGTCTCGGTCAAGTTCCGCAGTTACAACGGCGACTGGAACAATACCGATCTGATCTATATGCGCGCCGAAGAGGCCGTCTTCATCAAGGCTGAAGCCGAGGCGCACAGCAACATCGCCGCGGCCAAGAAGACGCTCAAGGATTACGTGACGACCTACCGCGATCCGGGTTATGACATCACGGCCGCTTCGCTCGACGATGTCGTCGAGGAGATCATTCTTCAGAAACGTATCGAGATGTGGATGGAGGGCGCTCTGGAGTGGCTCGACCGCCGGCGTCTGAATATGCCGATTGATCGTCGGGACGATGCCGCGATGACGGCGGCAGGCGTTGCGAACAACCACATTTACAAAGCCATGTGGGAGCAGAACGAATCCGGCATGCGGTTCCAGCTGCCGCGTTCCGTCGTGATTGCCAACCCGGAAATCGGCGAGGCGAACCAGAATAAAACGAATTAAGCGTCTCTGTATCATGCCTGTCAAGTCCGCTGTCCGTTTGGGCAGCGGACTTTTTTCTGATTTCCGGGTCGGTCGTTTTTTGCCGGGCCGGGAAAAATTTACCGACAAAATTGCATGAGGCATTTGCAGTATTAAATTTTTTGCTTATCTTTGCACCACGATAACAGGGAATACCCCGTTTTTCGCGGATGGTGCCATAGCTCAGTTGGTAGAGCAAAGGACTGAAAATCCTTGTGTCACTGGTTCGATTCCCGTTGGCACCACGAAGAAAATCAACCACTTACAGCAATGTAGGTGGTTTTTCTTTTGTCTTTTTCGTAGCGGTTTTATGCACGTTTGAACAGGTTGTTTAAACCGTTGTTTAAACCATGAGTGCCACAATCGAGGTTGTTTGCTACAAGTCCAAAGTATTGGCTAACAATGAATCACCACTAATGTTACGAATCACGAAAGACCGTAAGTTAAAATATTCCAGTATCGGTGTTTCGGTCAATCCTGCATTGTGGGATTTCGAGAAAAACAGACCACGTAGAAATTGCCCTAATCGGTTGCATATCGAACGCCTTATTGCAGATAAAATAGATGCCTATCGTGCAAAGATGATTGAATTGCAGGCCGAGAAAAAAGAGTTTACCGCAACATCGTTACATGAAAGAGTTGCAGATAAGACTACTAAACGCACCGTTGGCGAGGTGTTCCAATCTCAAATCGAGAACTTGAAACAAACGGGGCGAACGGGCTATGCGTTATCGCACAGAGAGGTCTACAATTCCTTGCTGAAATTCAACGGGCATCTGAACATATATTTTTCAGACATCGACACGGTTTGGCTGAAACGCTATGAAACATGGTTGCGGGGACAGGGCTTTTCAGAAAACACAATAGGCCGTCGATTCCGTACTTTACGAGCAGTCTATAATGTAGCCATAGAGGAAAAGTGTGTGAAAGCGGAATATTACCCGTTCAAATCCTACAAGGTTTCCAAACTGCACCAAGCGACGGCAAAGCGAGCAATAAGCAAGGCTGACATCATGCGGATTATCGAATACCGTTGTGATGATTTCTACAAGCAATTTGCAGTCGATTTGTTTGCGTTCGGTTACTTCATGGGTGGAATCAATTTCGTGGATATAGCCTACCTTAAAATGGATAATATCGTGGACGGGCGACTAATCTACACACGACGAAAAACGCATAAGTTGATAAGGCTACCTTTACAGCCCAAAGCACAGGAGATTATAGAGCGTTACCAACAAGACGGTGCGCTCTTTTTGTTTCCAATCCTTTCTGCTTTTCATAAGACCGAGCAACAGCAACGCAATCGAGTTCATAAAGTCATTTCCAAAGTGAATGAACGATTGAAAGAGGTAGGGAAAGAATTGGAAATACCTATCGACTTAACAACCTATGTTTCACGGCATAGCTTTGCTACCGTATTGAAACGTGAGGGAGTTAGCACGTCAATAATATGTGAATCGCTGGGGCATAGTTCTGAAAAGGTAACGCAAATCTATTTGGATAGTTTCGAGAACAGCCAAATCGACGCAGCTATGCAACATCTATTGTAAAGGCAAAAAGGAGGTCGGGAACCAATAAATAATCCCGACCTCCACAATCCTTACACAGTTGTTATTTTTAACCGAGATACTGGGTCAGCATATCCATAATCAACTGCTCCCGTGCCATACCTTCTGTTTTGTGAGGATTCATAATCTGGTCTGCTTGGTCGCGCGTGAGGTCGTTTATCTTCCGCTCCATTTCCGCCGTGAACACCTCGAAATCTTCATCGGGTTTCCATTGCTTAGTGATAAAGTCGATTAAATACCTGTTCATAAGGAATTTATCCTTAAATTTCCCTTGTGCGGCCTTAAACCATCTTATACTGGAACGAAACCAAGTTTTATCCTCAAAGATTTCAGGCAGTTTTTTCGTGTTCAGACACTCCACCAAGTCTTTTGCTTGCAGGGATTTCTTGCCGAAGCACCATAACGAAATCGTGGAGAGGGGACAAGCCTTGCCGTGCAGGAACATGGCGAAATCGAATACCTCGTTGTCTTCTTTGAGCATCATGGCAGGTGCGGCCATGTAATCAGACTTTTTCCAAACGGTGGTGCAGATGTTCATTTGCGCTATGACCTCTGTAATGGATAATTCAGCATTGAGCGGTTCACAAATCACAAGGTCATCCAAATTCAACTTCAAATTCTGATAAGCCATCAATCGGTGCTGACCGTCCAATACGGCGTAATACTTTCCTGCATCCTCGTTGGGGATTTCTCTCCCTTGCAAATCCATCAGACGACCGCCCATCTGAATTACCTTTTCTCCATCGGTTACCGTGATAGGGGTTAGCTGCCCATAGGCTTTCATGGATTTCTCTTTTTGTTTCACGGTTCTGACGTTTACAGGCCGATTGCCTTTGACAAATGCAAAGTGACGATTGGCGTCATCTACTGAAATTACCATCTTTTTCATGGCTTTTACATACTCTGTCCTTTATGCAGAGGGGCTGATAATGACTGCAATCCCTGCCCGAAGATTGCAGACCGCAAAGAACATCCTTACGGCAGGACAAAGGTCTGAATAAAATGGAATCGTTATATCCTCTTAAATAGCGAGTTATCGACGATGCACAGGCTTGTTCAGATTATATAGCAAAAATATTTATCAAATTACTTGACTTTTGGTTAAATATTTTATATCTTTGCAAAGCAATCCAGCAAAGAATCCCACACTACAAATTGAGCAGTTCTTATAAGGGCAGATTTCGTCTGCCTTTTCTTTGCGTTATGTTACCACATTTTTTGAGTGCGAAATGAACATTCCCTTTAATAAGATAGTTTCAGAATCAAAAAATATGGAATCATTAAAAAGTGCATTCATTAAAAACAGCCACTTTTAATGACACATCGTGTAAGAGTGAGAACAATTTATTCATGCAAAAAACTTTTCATCGAAAAAACGATGCACGATTTTTTACGATAATTTTTTTCTCACAACTCGTGTGATGAAAAACTTTTTTTGCCTGTTTTTTTATTCACGCATTTTTGCGTGTAAAAAAATATCGCTGAAAAAAGTATTCATCTTACTTGGTTGATGAATCTATTTTTCGTGATTGAAACTGTTCTTCATTTATCGGTTACCACATTTTTTGAGTGTGAAATGAAGATTTCCTATAAAGAATGTATTTCAGAATCAGAAAATATGGAAGATTCCAATTAAAGAGATAGTAGGTTTTACGATAACGGATAGCAGTTGCTCAAAACTGTCCTATGCAAACTGCTCAAAAGTGTCCTATATATACATTACCTACTTATACACTACCTATTAAAGTCGTACCGACCATGTACTATCACATCAAAGACCGCAGGTGATTCGATAATCGTAAACAGGCCAAAGACCATTACGGCATTGCCTGCTTCCGAAAACTGCTACACTTAAAAGAAATCATATTTACGAACAATCAAAATTCCATTGCTAACGATGAATTATACAGTAATCCCCAAATCAATCGTGAACTTTCAGACGGGCAACAGTAAGCCTATTGATATTTACGTGTGAGCAACCATTAAATATTGCTCCAATCACAAGACGAATATTTCCCATGTAACAGAGGAAAAGCTATCCTTACTGACAGGATTGGATGAACGAACCATACGACGGAGCATTAAACGCTTAAAGGATACAGGTTATCTGACCGTGCAGACTACCGTTAAAGAAGATGCAGACAGAGGTTTTATAAAGCGAAATACCTACTTTATAAAGCCAGCTATTAAAGACTATTTCTTTTTGGATAGCAGTTTCTTTAAGAGGAACTATCCTGCCAAGATTGCAGGGTTTCTGCTCTTATTAAAGGCAATATGCCTTAATAATACCGATACCGTCCAATGAAGTATATCCCAAATTGCAAAGGCTATCGGATTATCGAGAAATACGACAACTGCCCTTATTAAAGAGTGCCAACAATTAGGACTTATTAAGGCCATAGAGAAAGGTTATGAACTGGCGGCAGGCTGTTTTATCAACTCCTCTGTTAAAAAGACGGATGCAGGGATTTATAAGGAGATATGCGAGTTCTGCAAGATAAAAGGTGTTGCCGTTCCCAAGTGGGATAAACGAGCGATGTCCGTACTGCTTACCAAGTATAATGTAATAGGCTTATCGAGAACAGAGCCAATAAGCATAACCTACCAACTCAATAAACGGTGCAAGACCCTACCCGAAAAGGTATCATTGCCCTACTTTATAAAGGCTCTCGATATGCAGGAACAGTATAATGCAGTTATAGAACAGGTAGAGCAAGACAAACTCGATAAGGAGGATTTCAAAGGTTTTGCATTTGAATAGCAACCAGCAAATAATAATCCATATACAGCCCTCATGCTTACGCATGCAGGGCTTTTCCCATTTAATAAGAGTATGACATATTTTGCGGACATTCGATTTATATAGACCTTTTAATTGTGTTATTCATTTTCTTTTCGCTATTAGATGGCGTGTCGTAGGCACTCGCCCAATAAAAAGAGTAACACATTTTCTTTATTTAGGATAATATTATAATTTTGTGGATATAACAAATTGAATCCTATGGAGAATAAAGAGTATAGAGCGTGGTTTGAGAATACACGAGAAAGCAATTTTAAAACCATAGGACAAACTGAAACTATTTTTGAAGGATTAGTTCTTAAAATAGCATCTGGCGCAATGGCCATATCATTTAGTTTCATTACAGCGTTAGCGCCTAAAATTGAATATAGATGTATGTGGATTCTTGCTGTTGGTTGGGGCGCACTTGCGGCATGTATTATTTGGAATATATTATCTCATATAAAAGCTAAAAATAACTGTCAGAAAAATATACGCGAGATTGACGATTATTTGTGGGGCGATATGAATATCAATAGTGCTGAAAAAATATATAAGGAAATTCAGAAAAGGCATAACGTAATAAAAATTCAAAATCGAAATTTGGATAATTGGTATAATCTTCCAACTGCGGGGTTAATGATTGGAGGCATCGTATTTATTTTGTTGTTTGTGTTTATAAATCTTGCTTGCACCAACCCCGAACAATGTAAATTACAAAAAGAAACTATTAGCCAGACTATTTCATCCATAGAGGGGACAATGGATGGAGTAAAAATCATACAAAAAGACACATTAAGCAGTTTCAATTTCAACAATCAATAAATACAGATAATGGGAAATAACGTACAAACGGAAGGTAAAACACCTCCTATTCCAACTCCACCATCACCACCAACCAAGCCCGTTGGAGATGTAAGAATAAATCTTGGATTGACCCCTACTAATGCAGCTCCCCCGCCTCCACCTCGTCCTAAATCCAAAAATTGAAGAAATGATAAACAATATCAAAATTTACGATTCAAAGGGCAATGATTCTACAAAAGGATTAAATACACAATCTGCCCCTCCACCTCCTCCGCCAATAAAAACTAAATAGCTCCGACAAAGTCGGAGTTTTTTATTTATATCCTGCCCACGAATAAAGTAACAGATCAAAGCCCCTCCCCCTTATTGAATGTAAAACCTAAAAATATGGACAGAGAAACAAGGGCAAAACGCATTGCAGATTTGCATGTGTTTTATGGGCAGAACGAGGTGGTCGAGGAACTAATCCGTGCAGGTAAAATCGACGAGGAATACACTTATCCTTTCGTCGATACGGACGACGAGGTTTTCGAGTGGTGGCTGGTATCACCTTACTTGGCACAGGAGCTCAAACAGCAGGGTGAAGTCATAATCGACGCCCTCGGTTGTCATTGGTGGGGGCGTCAATCGAGCGGACAAGCTATTTACATGGACGCTGCAATACAGGAGATTGCAGGAGCGTAAAACTCGGCCTGCATATCGACATAATAAAAACATAAGTTACAGAGATTAGGGGTATTGCAATTCCGAGAAGATTTTGCAACCTCTAATTTCTGTTTTTATGTTGGTGTAAGGTCGATAATTAGATGCAATGGTTAATTGCAATACGTTGTTTTCGACCTTATGCGTCCTTAATCTTGCAATCGTTTCCCTCAATTTACGAATAACAAAGTTTTGATTCCATAAGGTGTGCTATTGGAAAGATGCTTTGTTTTTGAGAACTTTGTAACTACAATACCCCAAGAGTGTTGCGTATTGAGAAACATTTTCTAACTTTGTAGCATCGTCCTAATGGGCGGTAACATATTAGTTTAGTGAAAGTGTTTCGCTAATCCTTACCGAGAAAATTTGGCGATTTTTAAGTAAGCAAGGATAGGCAATACAAACACTCATCACCGTATATAGGCATATATCATTCTCGATATATACTATTCGGTGTGGGGTATTGTTTATTTGCTTACGGGCTACGCCAAATGCCTCTCGGTAGATAAACGAACAACTCCACACTTTCTTTTTGCATATAACCCACCGCAGTAGGAGTTGATACGGTACATTGAAAATTATTATGTCCCGTTTTGAACAGGTCGCCCAAGAGGTTGCTTCAGATTCTTATTTGAGAGAATGGTATGATAAAATCATGTCAATTCTTGACGACTATCCCCAAGTCGATCTTACGGAAGACAAAATCATTGAAACGGTCGCAAATAGCATAATTACCCGTAGCGGGGATGATGTTCCCAATGATAATGACCGTATTTTCTTTACAAAAATCCTATGGGTTATCCTTGAACGGACGATAGGAAATCATGAATTTCTGCCCAATGCCGAGAACGTGTTGCAAAAGAAACTACATGCAAAGCAAGTAGCCTTACTTACTGAAAAAGTTCAAAATTAATTTATTAACCTAAAAATTGCATTTATGAAAAAACTATTTTTATTCGTTCTTATGGCTGTTATTGCCATATTACCTAACTCGTGTTCCAAAGATGAACCTGCTCCCATAATTATAACGGATATAGAACTTTCTGATGATGAACTAATATTCGATTTTACAGGAGGAATAAAATCGTTAAGGATTGTACTTATGAGAGATAACAACATGGTGAGTGGAGAATGGCAATTAAGTGGTGGAGAACCATGGTGTACACCTTCTCTTACGAATGGCGATACCATGTGGTTAAGCTTTGAAGTCGAACCTTATGAAGGACCGAATGAACGAAAAGCTTTTTTTACTTTTTCTTGTGGTGATATTAAAAAAGAATTTGTGATTTGTCAAAGAGAATATTCTACTATCATTGAAATTTCTCCAACTGAAACTTTAGCAGATGCTTTATGGCATTTGCCTTTAGATAGTGATGATATAAGAGCATTAAAAATTATAGGAAAACTTAGCAAAGATGATTTTGCTACACTTTGTGAAATGAAACAATTAAAAAACCTTGATATTTCAGAGGTGGATATTGCAGAGTTACCTTATAGAGCATTTTCCCATGGTTATGGGATAGATCTCGAAAAATTGATTTTACCTAAAACTTTAACCCAAATTCGAAATAAATGCTTTTCGGGATTAGGAGTCAAGTCCATTACAATTCCTGCCAATGTTGAAGATATTGAATCTAATGAACTAAGACATATTTCCTCTCTTGAAAACATAGGTTTTGAACAAGGATCAAAGCTCAAAACCCTCAGAGGTGGGAAAGATGGTGGGGTATTTTCTGGATGTAATATTGTATCAATTAAAATTCCAGCAAGCGTAGAAACAATTGAAGCAGGGGCGTTTGCTGGTTGCCGTTCCTTAACTACTATAAGTTTTGAAAAGAATTCAAATCTTAAAGATATCCGAAGTGAATCGGCCATTGGTTTTGAGAGCGCTACATCAGATATTATTCGTTATTCATACTATGGAGCCTTTTCAGATTGCTCCTCCTTAACTTCGATAGAGATTCCTGCAAGTGTTGAAACAATAGGAGTTTATGCATTTTTAGGATGTCATTCTTTGGCGAAAGTTACATTTGAAAAAGGTTCAAAACTGAAAGAAATTAGCGGGTATGGTTATTATGTGGAAAAACGGTATCCTGCTACTCATTGGCATGGTGTATTCTCAGATTGCCCAATTACTTCGATAGAAATTCCTGCAAGTGTCGAGAGTATTGAGGAATGTGCATTTAAGGGATGTTCCCAATTAGCATCAGTAACATTTGAAAAAGGCTCAAAACTCAAAACTATTGGCGGAATGAATTTGATTTTTCCAGTATCTTTTGACTCATCTGGAGCCCAAGCCCATTTGGGCGCATTCTCTGATTGTACTGCATTAACTTCGATAGAAATTCCTGCAAGTGTCGAGAGTATTGAGGAATGTGCATTTCAAGGTTGTTCTCAATTAGCATCAGTAACATTTGAAAAAGGCTCAATGCTCAAAACTATTGGCGGTAGGGTCTATGCATACAATAAGGACAATTGCCGATATGGAGCTTTCGGAGCCTTTACAGGTTGTCCAATTACTTCAATAGAAATTCCAGCGAGTGTCGAAACAATTGAAGTAGCTGCATTCCAAGATTGTTCTCAATTAGCATCAGTAACATTTGAAAAAGGCTCAAAACTCAAAACTATTGGCGGTAAGTCTGTTTATGGAGGTGTAATATCAGGCAGTAAAGTATATTATTATTACTATGGAGGCTTTGCGAGTACAGCGCTCCAATTATTTGTAATTGACGCAGAAACTCCGCCACTATGTAATAACTATGCTTTCTATGGAGTAAATTCTTCTGCGGTGCTAAAAGTTCCATCAAAAAGCGTTATTAAATATAAGATGGCATCTGAATGGAAAAATTTTTCCAGCATTTTGGGATTAGATGAATAAATGTCAAACCATTCTCCTGCTGTGTTTCGACATGGCAGGAGAGATTAAAAGAAAAAGACTATGGAAAAATTAAGAAAAATTGAATATTACACATCGGATAAATATGACCCCCAAGCAGGTTTTATGGATGGCGGAGATGACGATGATAATAAGACTGCAATAGGCTTGTTTCACCGATTTGCAGATTCTTATCATATCGATAACGGTCGGTATTATCCTTTGACAGAAGCTATTATTGAAGATGAAAAGACGGGCGAAATTAGCTATATAGAGTGTAACCGCATTATACGATTTGTCAACGAGTGAGAATATCTTAATTGATTCGATTTTTTAGGACAGACTTGTGCTAAAGGGTTAACTTATAGACCCTCTGCACAAGTTTGTCCTTTCTATCTTCTCGCCTGTATATTTTGTTCCATTTTCTCTAAAAGATTTACTGTTGCATTCTCCCAATTATTATCTACTAAATCAACAGTTATTAAGTCTACGCCAAATCCAACTAACAAATCATGTTTTGATTTTCGTTTAGCATCTTGAGGCTTAATATCATAATAATAAATTTTATTAAATAAATTCGTTTTAGAACTTTTAATATATCGTTGTCTTTTATTTAATATCCACCAAATATCTATTTCCGAATAATCTAATCCAAAACCAATAATATGTACATTCGTATTATAAAAAAGTTCAATCCATGAAACAGAATCAAAAGATTCTGTCCCATTAAGTTTTGCAATAATTCCATTCAATCTTTTTTCCTTTTTATCTTCTATATATGAATAGTTTCCTTTTAAATATGCATCTATCTTACTTACAGAACCACAATAATGATCAAGTCCTAATGCGATAGATGGAATCCGTTCAATATCTCCATGAACATGCCATATATTAATATCATTGTCTTGATTTGACATTGTGATATGAGTTCGAATACTATATAATGTTTCTTGCTTTCTAAAATCTTTTCGATATAGTTTTTCTTCAAAAATGCTTTCTAATGAAAAATCATAATTTGTGGTTATATAATTTGTAACTCCTATACTATATAATCTCTCATATAGGGAAGATATATCCGTTACTTGTAATTCTTGCTGGATATATTTCTTAATATTAGACTCATCCATAGATTTACTCCGCAAAAGAAGTTCTTCATATATCATAGTATAAGGTTTTTCTGCTAAATCTACCTTTACACTCGCATAGACTGCTAATCGTTTTAATAATTCGTTCCAATCTAATGGTTTGTCAGAAATTCGATTTATACCATTCCCGAAAAAAATAGTTGCATTCATATGATGAAATTTTTACATTTAAAGATACGAATATTTTAATCACATATTAGAAAATATAATTATTTTTTCGTATATTTACGTCATAATCAAAGATTTAATAATAACATAAATTTTAGCTAAAATGAAAAGAAAAACACCAAGTATTGATTGAAAAACGGGCACAGAGACTATCGACGATATTCAAATATCGTATATCTCCAAAGGGGTATCTTATGATAATGACCACGGCGTCTGTCTGTTCGTAGGACGTAGAACTGATGATCCCACACCACGAGAGTTTCACTATATCTTTGAACTCGACATCGACCCTGCAAAAGATATGACCATCTGTTTTCAAAAACGAGGTCGTTATATGGCAGGATTCTCCTATCTGCTAAATCCAAAAGCCGTAGAGGAGGGTTGTCTCGCCATTATATTACCTAACATGGTAGATATTCCTAAGTCCAACTGTATGCTCAATCTTTTTGAAGCCCATATTAAGAGCGATACGGTCGTATTCGGTTACACATCGACGGAGGGAAAACAGAGTTCTTTCAAATTCCCGCTAACTGGGTTCAACGAGAAATATTTAGAACAGTTCATATAAAAACAAAAGCAACACAACATTCTTAAAAGGAGAGAGCAGGGAGGAGGGGAAAATTTTCCCGCGCGTTTTTTCTTTATTTTAGTGTTGTTTTTAACTTGTATCTATAAGATTTACAGATAATTTACTTATTTATTAACCTTGCAATTTGTTTAAACCAGTGTTTAAACCGCAACGAAAAGATAGAAAAAAGGGGCGAACGGGCTATGCGTAAAACGCTGATATACAGCACTATTCATGCGGGATGGTGCCATAGCTCAGTTGGTAGAGCAAAGGACTGAAAATCCTTGTGTCC